>Ga0209198_1000253_pt1 | contig 50694 bp, 40 predicted proteins | sample COGITO_mtgs_1105_2_FD_184804 | JGI IMG/M metagenome (GOLD analysis project Ga0209198, IMG submission 184804) | Pelagic marine microbial communities from North Sea - COGITO_mtgs_110519 (SPAdes) (version 2) | ecosystem: Environmental > Aquatic > Marine > Epipelagic ...
TGTTTAGTTTTACCCAGAGTTCGACTAGTTTCTTTGCCGGCATGGGGAAAATCATGCCTATTCTGTGTATTCTAATTTTGGCCTGGACACTCAGTGACGTTCTGACCGAACTAGAAACCGGCAAGGCGATTGCTGCATTACTTGAGGCTATAAATTTCCCGACATGGATGCTCGCAAGTATGATTTTTCTGATCGGTGCGGCACTATCACTAGCGACCGGCTCGTCGTGGGGCACCTTTGCTCTTGTGATTCCTATTGTGGTGCCGATTGCCGCAGCGCTTGATGCCTCTATTCCAATTTGTCTGGGTGCGGCACTAAGCGGCGGCTTATTCGGCGATCAAACATCGCCTATTTCGGATACCACTGTGCTGTCGTCGATGTCTTCGGGCGTTAATCACATGGCGCATGTTGAGACCCAGATTCCGTACGCACTCATCACAGCGTGTTTCGCTTTCGTTGGCTTTATTTTTGCCTCGCTTACCCCCGCACTCGAAGCGCCCTACCTGTCGTTTGTTTCTATGTTTATATTGATGGGCGCGACCTATTTTGTTCTGTCGAAGATGCGCGTGGGCCGTCTTTAATTTGAGTTGAGTTAATGTGAAGAATCTCTGGTTAAGAAAAGAAGACAAGTCTGGCGAACGACGCGTGCCGATCACGCCGACAGAGGTAAGTCAGCTTGTAAAAGCAGGCGTTGGAGTTACTGTCGAGCGCTGCAGTGAACGCTGTTATTCCGATGCCGACTATGCGGCGGCAGGTGCTGTCCTCACCGATGCTGCTTGGCAGCAGGCGCCGTTGGATTGTGTTGTGATTGCATTGAAAGAGCTTGCAGATTCTACCGAGCCTGTCGCGCACACTCACATTCATTTTTCGCATACTTTTAAGGCGCAAGTCGGCGCCAAAGACGTGCTTGCACGTTATTCGCAGGGCGGCGGCGTCATTTATGATCTCGAATTTTTATTTGACGCAGAGGGAAGGCGTATCGCTGCATTCGGCTATTGGGCAGGATTCGTCGGTGCGGCGCTCGGCCTTTTAGGCGTCGCTCATTTTTCGAGTTCGACCGCAGCGTTTCACGCGCTGCGGCCGTTTTCCGATCGAGGTGCACTGTTGAGTGCTGTGGACGCCGCACTCGAAGGTGCCGGGTGGACTGACGGATCGTTGAACGTCATGATCATGGGGGCACTGGGTCGCTGCGGCTCTGGTGCACGCGATCTCATTACGAGCCTCGATGCTCGATTGAGCGTGACCGCTTGGGATTTGCCCGAATTCACTTCGGCTGAAAAGCCAATCAGAGAAATCCTGGCGCACGAATTGTTTATAAACTGTGTCTATCTTCGTGAGCCTATTGCGCCGATGATCGATCAGCAGCTACTGTCTGAGAACAAGAGGCTAAAGGTTATTAGCGATGTCAGCTGCGATCCGACGAGCGCCGATAATCCCATTCGCGCTTACGATGCGATAACCCATCTGCATGCGCCTTTTGTCCGCGCAGCAGGGCAGGGTGAGCCCGTTTACGTGCAGGCGATCGACCACCTGCCAACCTTGCTGCCACGCGAGGCATCACAGGAATACGCAGCAGCGCTTTTTCCGTCTCTGCTCGATTTTTTGACGGCCGAGTCAGCAAGTGCCACGTGGAGCGAGGCTAGAAAGCGATTCGACAGTGCGCTTGCTGACTTTTCGTTAACCCATCGCTAATTTGACGTTACCAAGAGGCCAATCGATGACCCACTTTGATTTAATTCGTCGATCGTTTATCAAATTATCAGCTGCGCTTTTTGTCCTCCTTTTAGGCGCAGCGACACCCGCTTTCGCCGCGAATGAAAGTGCGATAGATATTCAGCCGCGTCATAGTGTCGTGGTTACACGATTAGTAGACGGGCCAATTATAGGGCCAGAAACAGACCCGAGCATCGGCAATAATATTCAAGGACCATCGATGATTCGGGTGCCCGACTGGATCGAAAACCCGCTTGGTGAGTACTATCTCTATTTCGCGGATCACAAAGGGCAATACATTAGATTAGCGTACGCCGATGCGATCACCGGCCCATGGAAAATTTATGTGCCTGGCAGTCTGCCTATCGAAGACTCGTTTTTTGCAGTAGCGCGTCCGCCTATTGCAGAGGATCGGCTCGCCGAACTGGTTGCCGCGCGCGAGGCCAGCGGTGTCCGTGTGTCTCATGACTATGCTAAAGAATTGACAGAACCGCATATCGCCTCGCCCGATGTTCAGGTCGACGAAGAGAATCAACGCATAATCATGTATTTTCACGGGCTCGAAGCGGCAGCCAGGCAGCATTCGAGAGTGGCGACTTCAAAGAATGGGATCGACTTCGAGACGCTGCCGAGCGACATCGGTCGCACTTATTATCGCGCATTCGCGTGGGACGACATGACCTATGCGATCGCTATGCCCGGCCAGTTCTATCGTTCGGAGGATGGCCTGAAGGACTTCGAAACCGGCCCGCTTCTATTCGAGAGCACGATGCGCCACTCGGCGGTGATTGTGCGCGATGGCAAGTTATTCGTTTTCTGGACGAGAGTGGGCGATGCGCCAGAGACGATACTGCTGAGCACTATCGAGCTTACTGAAGACTGGACCGACTGGCAGGAGTCACCAGAGGTTGAGGTGCTAAGAGCGGAATTCGATTGGGAGGGCGCAAAGGCACCTATTGAGCCATCGGTGCGTTCGACCGCGTATGGTTATGTCAATCAGCTAAGAGACCCCGCTTTGTTTGTCGACGACGGTGTTGTTTATCTTCTCTATGCGGTCGCAGGCGAAAGCGGCATCGCTCTAGCACGCGTCACGTTTGACTAGGTGATAGATTTTTTCTATAACAAATCCCCACTTTTTCGGCCTATTCTCTAAAGCAAACTAGCATCATGGGTTTAGTCGTTGAGATGTAAAAGGTTTAGAGAATTTTATGTTCAATACATTGCCCCGCGCTTTTGCCATCGCTGTGATCGCAAACCTCTTCGTTGTAGCAAGTGTCATTGCGAGCGGTCTTCATGGAGTGCATGCGGAGAATGCGCTGTTCGAAAATATTCAAGCCGTGTGTTTGATTTTCGCCGCCTTGCTCTACGCGTTAAGCAGTTTTGGAAATAAATCCATAAATCGCATTGAGCTAATTGGCCTTGCACTACTTTGCTTCAGTTTTAGTTTGCGCGAAATAGATATCGAGCTTGTCGGACTGCCACCGCTCATCGAGCAATTTTTGGTAGGCAAAGGGCGCACCGCGACGCTGCTGGTGCTTTGGAGCGGCTATTTGGCGCTTCTTCTCAGACAGCCAATCGGGTTTGTCGATCTTATCAAGCGGCAGTTTGATTCAGGCCTAGTAGCGTATTTACTGATAGCAGCGTGCCTCCTTGTCTGCGGTGCGCTGTTCGATCGCGGCATCCTAATGCTTAACCATCCTCGACTTTACGAGGAGTTGTTGGAGGTAAATGCCTATCTCTTATTATCCATTCCTGCAGCGAAGGCCATCATTGCCGTCGTGCGAAAACCGCAGGATCAATCAGTTGAATCGGCAGATTCGGTTAGCTTAACTGCAGTGAAATAGCGAGCTCTTGTTTCGGCATCTAAAAGTTTCCAAAATTATTTTTTAGCTCCAGACCTTTCCACTACAGGCCTTCCCATACTAAACACTGATTCGGCGTCAACGCGCGCATAGTCGTTGTAGCCGAGCCGGCTAATGACGCCCATCTTTCGTATGTCTACAAGCCCCTCATCGGTGAGCACGGAGTCATCGATATGGATGCCGATGACTTCGCCGAAGATAACGCGGTAATTGTCTGCTTCGGTCCAGCCCGGGACTTCCACACTTTTTATAAATCGGCACTCAAGATGCACAGGCGCTTCGGCGATGCGGGGGGCTTTAACGAGCCGCGAAGGGATTGCGGTAAGCCCCGACAGAGCGATCTCGTCGACCTCGGGCCCTGCGGCTATGGAACTGTGATTCATTTGCTCGCGAGTCTCCCAAGTGGCAAGGTTGCAGACGAACTCGCCGGTTTCTTCGATATTGCGAGCCGAGTCTTTTAGCCGGTCGTCGTTTGCTCCGGCGCCTGCTGAAAACATGACCGTGGGCGGCTGATAGCTCACGGCATTGAAAAAACTGTAGGGTGCGAGGTTGTATACCCCGGCAGCATCGGCCGAGCTTATCCAGCCTATGGGCCTTGGCACAATGAGGCTATTGAACGGGTTTTTAGCCAGGCCGTGGTTTTTCTTCTTCGGTTCATAAAACATGGTGCGGGTGACTCCTGCAGAGGCAAGTTACGGCGCTGACGATAGCGCGTCTTCACGCCCTTGAACAGAACGAAGGCGTAGTAGGATAGGAATTTGTATTCGGAAAAACCGATCACGCTGATCGAAACAAAGCGTTATCCCGATGCACGGAGTAAGGCTATTCTGCCTATTGAAAAAATCATCTGCTCAGATGATCCGCGCGTGTATTAAAAAACAAACGTCGGCGTTAGAGCCGGCTCTTATGGTTAACTATTAATGGAGGCATCTCGCATGCTTAAGAAATCTCTCGTCCTCGCCACGGCGATCTCGCTTGGCTTGTCTACACTTGCCGCGGTTAGCCCTGCGGTTGCTCAAGACGGTGTCGCCAGCAATGATTATTGGTGGCCTAACCGGCTCGACCTCAATCCGCTTCGTGACAATGACCCCGCGTCTAATCCCTTGGGCGCCGACTTCGACTACGCCGAAGCCTTCGCACAGCTCGACCTTGAAGCATTAAAGGCCGACCTCATTGCTGCAATGACTACGTCGCAAGACTGGTGGCCGGCTGACTACGGACACTACGGTCCTTTCTTTATTCGGATGGCTTGGCATAGCGCCGGTACCTACCGCGTGAGCGATGGTCGCGGTGGCGCCTATGGCGGCATGCAGCGTTTCGCGCCGCTGAACAGCTGGCCGGACAATACCAATCTCGACAAAGCGCAGCGTCTGCTGTGGCCTATCAAGCAGAAATACGGCAACCACATCTCTTGGGGCGACCTAATGGTGTTAGCTGGCACCGTTGCGATGGACTCTATGGGTTTCAAGACTGCTGGCTTCGCCGGTGGCCGTGTCGATTCATGGGAGCCTGAGGAAGTGTACTGGGGCCCTGAGGGCGAGTGGCTTGCAGACGAGCGCTATGAAGGTGAACGTGAGCTTAAAGATGGGCTGGGCGCCGTGCAGATGGGCCTGATCTACGTAAACCCAGAGGGCCCAAACGGCAATCCTGACCCGCTCGCAGCGGCGCAGGATATTCGCGAAACGTTCGGCCGCATGGCGATGAACGACGAAGAGACTGTGGCGTTGATTGCCGGCGGTCATACCTTTGGTAAGGCTCACGGTGCCGCTGGGCCACAGGGCAATGTGGGCGTTGAACCCGAAGGCGCAAGCATTGAAGAGCAGGGTCTCGGCTGGAAAAACAGCTATGGCACAGGCAAAGGTGCGGACACGATCACCAGTGGATTAGAAGGCGCGTGGACGATGAATCCGGCGGCGTGGACACACAATTATCTCGAAAATCTGTACGCCTACGACTGGGAACAGACTCGCAGCCCAGCGGGTGCTATCCAGTGGATACCTAAAGGCGGCGCAGCATCGAACCTAGTGCCAGACGCACACGATCCATCGAAGCGGCATGCACCGATCATGTTTACAACCGACCTCGCGCTGAAGGAAGACCCAGCCTACCGTGAAATCACGTCGCGCTGGCTCGAGAATCCAGAAGAGTTCGCAGACGCGTTCGCGCGTGCCTGGTTTAAGTTGACTCACCGTGACATGGGCCCAAGCACGCGTTACCTAGGGTCGCTCGTGCCAACCGATGAGCTCGTGTGGCAGGACCCTGTTCCTGCGGCCGACTACGCCGAGATCAACGACCGCGATATCGCCAAGCTGAAGTCGGCTGTGCTTGCGTCAGACCTGACGACAGCAGAACTCGTGCGCACAGCGTGGGCCTCTGCGTCTACTTACCGTGGTACAGACTTCCGCGGTGGTGCAAACGGTGCGCGGCTGCGTCTGGCGCCTCAGAAAGACTGGGAAGCAAACAGCCCTGCTGAGGTCGAGAAGGTCATTGGCGTTCTCGAAGGCATTCAGGCCGAGTTCAACGAAGGTAGCCGTCGCCGTAAAGTGTCGCTTGCTGACCTCATCGTGTTAGCAGGCTCTGCTGCCGTTGAGCAGGCTGCGGAAGAAGCGGGTCATTCGGTAGAAGTTGCCTTCACGCCGGGTCGTACAGACGCGACGCAGGATCACACCGACGTGAATTCGTTCGCTGTGCTCGAGCCTGATTACGATGCGTTCCGCAATTACTTCGCCGAAGGCACACGTCTCTCGCCAGCGCGCGCGCTTATCGAGAAGGCCGACCGCCTTACGCTAACAGTGCCTGAGATGACTGTTCTGCTCGGTGGTATGCGCTCGCTCGACGCGAATGTAGGAGGCGCTGCGCATGGTGTATTTACTGACCGTGCAGGCACTTTAACGAATGACTTCTTCGTTAATCTGCTCGATATGTCGACTGTATGGGCGAAGGCCGATCAGGAAGGCGTCTACGAAGGCCGCGACCGTGATACGGGCGAGATGAAGTGGACGGCGACGCCTGTTGACCTAATCTTCGGTTCGAACACTGAGCTGCGTGCGATTGCCGAAGTGTATGCGATGGCGGAATCAGAGCAGCGTTTTGTCGAAGATTTCGCTGCGGCATGGACGAAGGTGATGAACCTCGACCGTTTCGATATCTAATTGGGTGATAGTGCTGCTCTCGCAGGTAATCCGCGGGCATAGCAAATTATCAAGTTAACCGGTGCAACCGTGCCGGTTAATCCCCACTAGTAATCTGGTCATAAAAAAAGAGAGTATCGGTTTCTATTCGATACTCTCTTTTTTTTGCGCTTGGTGTTTAGTGCTCGGTGCGATCAGCGACTATTCGAATCCCACAAAGTGAACAAACGTGTCTTCCTCGGCTCGCGTAGACTTAACCTGATTCGCAGAGAATTCATCGTTGGGATACCCCATCGCGATGCAGGTAAGAATGCTTTGGGTTTCGGGAATGCCTGCATGCTCACGCACAACTGGAGTCTGCATCACGCCCTGACCGTTAATAACCGTGCCGAGGCCGCGTTCCCATGCAGCGAGACAGATCGCATAGGAAATGGCGCCGAGGTCGAACTGACCGATCGCGGCAGGCTCAAGAATTTTGTCATAGGTGAGCACAATAGAGACAGGCGCATCGAACTGGCGGAAACCGCGCATTACCCAGTCTTGACGCATTTCTTTGTCGTCGCGGGCAATGCCCATAGCGGCGAAAAGCTGTTTCGCTATTTCAACCTGACGCTCGCGATGAATGCCCTCGTAGGCTTCTTTCGTGGGGAAATCGCGCTGAGGTTTCACGCCCGCTAGCATGCGTTCTGTGTTGCCCTGACGAATCTTATTGAGCGGCTCGCCGGTGACTACATACAAGTTCCACGGCTGAGTGTTCATCGACGAAGGCGCGCCTTTCGCGACATCGATAATCTCTTGAATAATTTCCTTAGGAACGGGGTCAGTCTTATAACCGCGCACGCTGCGACGGGTGCGGACGAGTGTTTCGAAATCCATCGTGTTGCATCTCCTGCGTTTTATTTATTTTTCTGTGTGTGGCTGGCTAGGCGCTTGCGCCATTGGCTTTCTCAACAGCTTTCGCGTCGATGCGCAGCTGCTTGACGAATTCGACAGAGAAAGGATCGGGAAACACGTCTTCCTCGCCGGTGGCGAGAGCGTTGAACATATGCGTGGCGACTGAATCGGGAGAGGCTTTGTCGAAGGGCAGATGTTTTGCCATGTCGGTATCGATAGGCCCAGGGTACACGCCTATAACGAGCGTGTTCTGTTTCGCAAGCTCGGCGCGTAGCGCCTGTGTGAGCGAATGTCCGGCAGCTTTGGAGGCAGAATAACCAGGTGCAAATGCAAAACTGCAAAGCCCCGAGATAGAGAGGATATTGACGATCGCACCACCGCCTTTGGCCTTGATTATGGGTGCGAACGCGACGGCCATTTTCATTGTGCCAAAGTAATTGATGTCCATTTCCATGCGCTTTGGCGCTTCGTTATTTGCAGCGACGATCGCGCCGCCACCACCCGCGCCGGCGTTATTGACTAACACGTCTACATCTTGCGCCGCCGCCGCGACGGCATCAACTTGCTCTTGATTGCAAATATCGAGGCTTAATAAGACAACCCGTTCAGGATTCGCCGCAGCAAGGTCGGCAAGGCTGTCTGTGTTGCGCGCTGTCGCGTAAACCTTAGCTGCACCGAGTTCGAGTGCTTTCTCAACGAAACTTTTGCCTATCCCGCGGTTGGAGCCGGTAACCAAAACGACTTTGTCTTTGATCTCTACGGTGAGCATAGTGAGTTCCTTTTTGTTTTTATCAAATCAACGGTTATTGGCGTTGCTGAAGGCAAGCCGAGACAAATCAGCGCTGATCGCTGAGTGCGTAAATAAAACTTTGCACGGCGTCGCCGTTCTCAGGATAGGCCGTTACTTCGACGCGTCGGTAGTCCGCGCCTTCGAACTCATCCAGCTCGTCCCAAAAGCCGGGCAGGTCGGGCGACTCGAGCAGAAATCCCTTAACCGAATCGGTACCGATGAGTTTAATGGCAGGATAGCCCATTGTTGCGCCCCAGCCTTCGGGATGCACAGTGCCGATAACAGTGGCCGCCTGCCAATTGCCAGCCAGAGGGGCAAGAATACGAGCGTTAGGTTGGTTGGGCGCGAGCGTCCCGTAAACAAATAGTCGATTGTCGAGCAGCATAGAATCTGCCTCAAATGAGTGGATGAGAGCTAAGGAGTTTAAGTCGGGGAAGCCAAGTTGTGAGGCGGGGGACGTCGCCGCCAGACCTCAATCAATCTATCGAGTCTGGCACAGGATTAGTGTTGCAGCCTCGATAAAATCGAATTTAGAGCAACCAAACCGCCACCATGTAAGTGAGGAGCGACATAGCGATTAGTGAAACAACGATAACGATGTTTGCGCCAGTGTTTGAATCTTGGTCGTGGTCATGAGCTGACATAGTGTATTCCTTGAAAATGAGCACAAGCTGGATGAATTTCAGGCGCTAACTATAATGATTTGGGGTCGTTTTGGGTAGCCTTTTCGCGCTTAACAGACCAGCGCTCGGCGGCTGCTACCGTAATCAATGCGTAAAAGGGCAAGAAGAAGCGATCCCACCCCAGCACCAGAGGGAAAAGCACGAGAAATGCGGCAAACAGTGGTAAACAGAGCAGGGTGAGGTGCTGCAGAGATACCAGTGTTCTCGGCGTCAGCGCCTCTGCCAGAAGCTGCCGGCTGACACCCCGCGAACAGAGGAGGAGAAGCAGCACAAAAAAGGGCATCGAGGTGGCTATCGTGGCGCCGCTCGCGGCTATTTGTAAAAGCGCCGACTGCACGACAGCCCAGTAAGTCTCGAAGGCGAATGGCTGCGCGAAGCCCGGAATATCGACTTGGCTTTCAACAAAAGTGTGATAGAACAGCCGCCACCACGAATAGTCGAACAGGCTGTTGATTGTAAAATAGAGCGCACTGCTCAGCCCTAGGCCGCCGGCGAATAGCATCACAGCAGGGCTGCGTAGCGAGGCGCTTTGCGCGTAAGCGCTAAAGCTTTGCCACAGGAGCACCAAGCCTGCAAACAGGATGTTGTTGGTCCGCACACAGACCGATGCGACGAGCAAAAATACGGCGACTCGCAGCCACTGCTTGCAGACCAGAGCATAGAGCGCTGCGAACACAATAAGCGCAGAGAGATTATCGGGAACTGGGACGCGGCTTAGGTCGGCGAGGCGCCCGACCACCGCAAAGGCGACGACAATCAACGCAGCACCCAACGTGCTGCAGCTGCGCGACAGCCAAGCAAAGAGCAGCAGGCAGAACAGCACGCCGGGAATTAAAGAGAGCAGCCTAAGCGACGTCAGCGGTTCGGCGCCGAGCGCCGTTAATGTTCGCAGCGCAATCACATAAGCGGGCTTGATTCGATACATATCCAGTTGGCTTATAAAGTGATCGGCGTCGTTTTCGAGATCCGCAGCGTAAGCGCCGGAGGTTATTGCCGCGTATTGTTGGGGCGATAGCGAGCGCTGCAAATACTCGTATGTGCGCGTGTGCAGGAGCTGCGGATCTTTGATATCGGCACTCAGAATGGTGGCGGTATAGGGAACGGTATCCCAAGTGTAGAGCGGCTTTGAATAGGCAGAAAAAATTAAAAAAATGAGGTAGCCCAAGAGCGGCAGCAATGAAAGTGCTGTTTTAATGGGCTGAGTCACGGGCGGTCCCTCTGGGATTTTGGCGCTGTCGCTGATCTCGGAAGCCTTCGAGCATGCAGGCTATACAAGCTAACCATATTGATTGTCACGTTTATCGTCTATTATGCGTCAGATTAGTTCGCGATTAATAGCCGCGGCTGCGCGAGATTGCAGTAGCAGCAGAGACGCGGGGTGCGAAACACAAAAAGAATGAGGAGCAAGGCCGATTTTGGGTACTTCGACAGCACAGGGCACGAGCAGATCTTTTCTCGCAGGACTTTTCTTTATCACGAGCGCGACACTGCTACTTGAGATCCTCAATACTCGGCTGCTCTCGGTCGTCACTTGGTATCATTTGTCTTTTTTTGCGGTATCGATGGCCATGTTTGGCATGGCCGCCGGTGCGCTCTGGGTTTACCTCAAACCGCGTAAATTCCCGCGCGAAGACGCCTTCGGCTCACTCTATCGCTATTCGATTTTCTTCGCGCTGAGCACGCTCGTTTGCCACCTCATCATTTTGTTTACGCCGTTAAGCACGCTCGAGGGATGGGATGCGGCAAACCTCTTAAAGATGACACTGATTACCCTCGCGGTGGCAATCCCGTTTGCGTTCAGTGGCGTGGTTGTGACTATTGCGCTTACGCAGGTGCCGGGCAATAGCGGCCTTATTTACGCGGTCGACCTTATCGGTGCGGCGCTTGGCAGCCTCGCCTGTCTCGCGCTGTTAAGCGTTCTCGATATCAGTAGCGCGACGATCGCGTCGACAGTCGTGACCGTGCTTGCCATTCTCTTTTTCCAACGCGCGAAAACCGGTCGCAGCGACCTGCGCTGGGTAGCGCTGGCCGCTGCACTAACTATCGGCGCCTTCGTAAACAGTCAGCTTACCGGCGGGCTGCGGGTGTTCCACCCCAAAGGCAATGAAGTCGCTTACAGCGATCAGACGATTGAGTACTGGACCATTCATGGGCAAATTTTGCTGTCGCCCGCCGAAGAGCGAGTCGGGCCGTTCTATTGGGGTGCAGGTGCTGGCGCACCAGTGATAGAAGGCATGAAGCTACAGGGGTTGGTAATCGACGGAGAGGCCGGCACCGCAGTCACACAGTGGGATGGCAATAAAGACGAGCTGGACTGGCCGCGCTTCGATGTGACTTCCCTGCCTTATCATTTACGCAAAGAAGGCAACGTAGCAGTAATAGGCGTAGGCGGCGGACGCGACATTCTTACCGCGCTATGGGCTAAGAGCAAACACATCACCGGAATCGAAATAAACGGAGCAATACTCGACATATTACAAGACCGCCGCCGCGACTTTGTCTCGCTCGACCAACAGCCCGAAGTCCAGTTTGTACACGATGAGGCGCGCTCGTTCCTGACTCGCACCGATGAGACATACGATGTGATTCAGATGTCGCTTATCGATACGTGGGCGGCAACTGGAGCGGGCGCGTTTACGCTGTCTGAGAACGGCCTCTACACGGTTGAAGGGTGGCAGATATTCTTCGATAAGCTCGCTCCCGACGGCTTGCTTAGTGTTTCCCGGTGGTATTCTCCGGAGGCGCTTTCCGAGACTAATAGGTTGATCTCGCTTGCGTCGATGTCGTTATTGGAACAAGGAATACAGAATCCTGGCGATCATGCGGTGTTAGTGGCGCGTAATACGGTCGCGACGCTCCTTGTCTCTCCCACGCCATTCAGCGACGCCGACCTCGATCAAATAGAAGTAGTTGCTGCAGAGATGGCGTTTACAATCCTGCACTCGCCGCGCCAAGAGAGTAGCGAGCGCCTCATTCGAGATGCGCTAGCGAGCAATAGCGTCGCCCAGCTTGAGGCAGCAACGCAGCACGAGTTTCTCGACTTTTCGCCGCCGCTCGATAGCCGCCCGTATTTTTTCAATATCCTAAAACCATCGGCGCTGTTAAGCACCGACGCGGAACTCGGCGAGCTGGGTATCGTTGCGGGCGGTAACCTCCTTGCAACTTACACGCTCATGCTTTTGTGCCTGCTCGCTTTTATTGGTGTGACGCTCGTTATTGGCGTGCCGCTCTTGCTTTCGGGAAAGCCGCAGCTGCCCAAAGGCGTGTTCGCCAACGGCCTGCTTTACTTCGCCTGCATAGGCACCGGATTTATGATGGTGCAGATACCACTGATTCAGCGTTTTTCTGTCTACTTAGGCCATCCGGTTTATGCGGTGTCGGTACTGCTGTTTTCGATGATAATCGCGGCGGGGTTAGGCAGTTCATTATCTGATCGCATCTCTGTCGAACGCGATAAGCGCTGGACGCTCGCCTTGCCGCTGACAATTGTCGTTCTCATTAGTGCGATCTATTTGTTGTCGGGTCCGATTATCCAAGCGACCATCGATCAGGGGCTTGTCGCTCGTTGCCTGATTGTGATTCTGCTGGTGGCGACAGCTGCAATACCTATGGGAATGTGTTTCCCTCTAGGGCTTCGCCTGTTCCGTCAGTACTCCGACGATTGCCTGCCGTGGATGTGGGGTGTGAATGGCGCGACGGGGGTTCTTGCGAGTGTGCTTGCCGTGGCGATTTCGATGTGGAGTGGGATTAATACGAGCTTGCTCGTGGCCATAGCGTGCTATGCGTTACTGATCGTCCCTGCGCGCAACCTGAGTCGTTAATTTGCCAGCTCGATATCGCGGCAAACTTTCGTGTGGCTCTAAAGTTATGAAATAAATCGGCTTTTCCATGAAGCGGTTGCATTTTTTCAGACCATGGCGCACCATTGGCTTATGAACTTTCTTAAACCTACTTTGTTTGCGACGCGCGTGCTGGGGCTGGGGATAAGGCTAAGGCAAATAGCCAGTACCCGTCGAAGGGTAAACGCCAAATGGACTGAAGTTCGTGCGCAAAAACTCGTCAAGCAGTTGCCCTCGCAGTTTATGTTTGTTCTCGCTCTCCTCGGTGCTGTCGGGCAGGTGGCTGCGCTACCATTACTTGCCTGCGAAATGATGGTGACACCGGCTGGCGCGCTGAACTGTCATCTGGGCATGCACACAAGCGCGCCTCTTGATCAGCTTGATCAGCTTAGCCACCCGGGCCATTCAGGCTCTTCTTTCTCAGACACGTCTCACGCAGATTTTTTCGCAGATGAGCGTCCTGGGTCTCACGTAGGCGCTCACACCACCTCTCTTGTTAATCAGGCTCAAACTCACTCGAGCGAACAGGGGGGAGTCGAAAAGGCAGACGGCCACGCAGGATTGTCTCCAGCCGATCATGACTGTGACTCTTGTCTGAGCTGCAGCTTTGTAAGCAGCATAAACCCGCAGGCACTCAATCGCCCCGACTCTCCCGCGTTACTGCGTGAGAGTTATCTCGCGCCCACCCTCAGCAACTCACTCGAAAACCTCTTTCGCCCACCGATTGCAGCCTAATCACAGGATCGGTGCGTCGGTAGGTTAGGCCTCGGGCTCGTTTTTATCGCGAGCGACCGGGTCGAATTTCCCTTTAGTTTCTCTTAGAAGAACACGCGCGCCGCGACGTTGTGCTTATTGAAAGCAGCCATCGCTGCCCCTGTTAGGTTGAGAGCTATTCTAATGAAAAATTTATCAAAGCGAATTGTGCTTGCCACTTTGTTTGCGCAAGCGTTGTACCTGGGCGCGCTAGAGGCAGTAGCCCAAACGTATCCGGCGCTAACCCTCGAAAACGCAATAGAGCAAGCGGTCTTGGAAGACGATTGGCTTGCAGCAAATGTTGAACGCGAGCAAGCGATGCTCGAGGAAGCACTAGCGGCGGCGCAGCTGCCAGACCCTCGCGTCTCGATCGGTCTGTCGAACCTGCCGCTTGACACCTTCAATCTTGGTCAAGAGCCGATGACTCAGCTGCGCGTCGGTATTAATCAGGTGATCCCACGCGGAGATACTCTGTTGCTCTCTGAGCAAAAGAAGAAACAGCAAAGCGAGGTTAACCCTTTTCTCAGAGCGGACCGCAAGGCGAAGGTTGAGCTACTCGTTTCACAACTCTGGTTAAAGAGCTTTCTCTCGGCGCGCTCGATCGCGTTAATCGAAGCCGATCGATCGTTGTTCCAACAGCTTATCGATATAACGAGCTCGCGATATACCGTTGGGGCAGGGCTTGCAAGGCAGCAAGACGTGGTGCGCGCACAGCTCGAACTATTGAGATTAGACGATAGGCTTGCTGTGCTGCGACAAGCGCAGGACAGCAATAAGCAACAGCTTGCGCAATGGGTGCCTAGCGCGCTGATTGTGGGTGCTTTGAGCGACGAGATTCCGCAGCGCACGCCGTCTCAAATTAGGCTAGCGACCCTTGCCGAAGCCGCTGAGTTTTTCGAAACGCATCCTCGAATCCGCAGCCACGATAAGCAGATCGACGTGGCGGCCACACAGGTTGCACTGGCCAAGCAAAGCTTAAAACCTGAATACACGGTTGGCGCCGCGTATGGCTACAGAGACAACGCACCGGGGGGGATTAATCGAGCGGATTTTCTTACCTTAGAGCTCAGTTTCGATGTCCCCCTGTTTGCAGAGAAAAGACAAAAGCCGCTAATTCGAGCGAGTCAACACAGTGCAGCAGCGATACAAGTAGAGCGCACGCTTATAGTAAAAGAACTGTTTGCCAATTATCAGCAAGCCGTCGCAGAGCTGAATATTCTTGATGAGCGACGCACTCTTTACGCTGATTTGCTTCTCGCGCAAATCGACGACCTTACCGAGGCGACTCTCTCGGCCTACACGGCGGATGAAGGCGACTTCGAAGAAGTGATGCGCGCCTATATCGCCGAGCTCAATACAAAAATAGATCTTCTTCAGATTGATGTAGAGCGCTTGCAGGTATTGGCACGGCTCGACTATTTACTGGCTGGTTCGGCCATAAACGAGGAATAACCCGATGACAATTTCTATGAAGACACTGGCTAGCGTTCTTTTTATGGGGGCTATTGTTGGCGCTGGCGGGGTGTGGCTTGCTGTTGCACCGAAATCGGCGACACAGATCGCATCGCCAGACCCGCTCTATTGGGTTGCACCAATGGATCCGAACTATAGGCGCGATACACCTGGCAAGTCACCCATGGGTATGGACCTTGTCCCTGTGTATGCGACGGATGATGCACAAGGAATGGTGTCGATTTCGCCGGTGGTAGAAAACAATCTTGGAGTGAGAACCCAGACCATCGAGGTAGGCCCTTTCGAGAGCAAAATTCGTACGGTGGGCTATGTTCGATTCGACGAAGATCGCCTCGTACACATGCATCCACGCATCGCAGGTTGGATTGACGTACTTAACGTAAAAACCCAGGGTGAATTTATCGAAGAAGGAGAACCTATTTATTCGATCTACTCGCCTGAGTTGGTTAACGCGCAGGAAGAACTGCTCATTGCGATGAGCCGAGAATCGACGCGGCCGACGCTCATAGAATCATCAGAAGAACGCTTGCGGGCATTGCAAGTACCGCAAAGTCTTATCGATCGAATTAAGCGCGAAGGTCGAGTTTTTCAGACCGTCACCGTTTATGCGCCTCAGGGCGGTTTAGTTGCCGAGCTAAGCGTGCGCGAAGGACAATATGTACAGCCCGGCAATCGGATTATGTCGATAGGCGTGCTAGACGAGGTCTGGGTGATTGCCGAAGTGTTCGAACGACAGGCCTCGCTTGTGTCCAACTCAGACCCCGTGACCATGACGCTCGATTATCTGCCAGGGCGCGAATGGCAAGGCGTAGTCGATTTTATTTACCCGACCCTCGATGAAAACACTCGCACGATTCCTGTACGACTTAAGTTTCAGAATCAGGACCAAGCACTTAAGCCGAATATGTTTGCGCAGGTCATGATTCAGCACAGCGAATCAGGACGTCAGGTATTGCTCGCGCCGAATGAATCGATTATCCGCAGCGGCGTGCAAGACCGCGTGGTCCTTGCCATGGGTGGAGGTAGATTTAAATCCGTTGAGGTCGCGCTAGGCCGAACTGGCGATAGCCAAACAGAGATTATTTCAGGGCTCGAAAGCGGAGACAGGATTGTGACCTCTGCGCACTTTCTATTGGACTCGGAGTCGAGCATTACTTCGGACTTTCTGCGTATGGCCGGATCGTCTGCAGACACGATTAATAGCGGCGGGAGACAGCCAAATCAACCGCAGTCGATGCCGATGACTACGCCAATGACTATGCCGATGACTACGCCTACAGATGCGGAGCAGGCAGAGCACCATGATCACTAAATGTGACCTAACGTGGTTAGGTGATTGGTGTTCATAAGTCGACGAGGGCGACAAGGAAATAAGATGATTACTAACGTTATAAATTGGTCTATCGCCAATCGAATGCTGGTGTTGTTGCTTACGGCAATACTCATAATTTTTGGTGCCTATTCATTGCGGACGACGCCGGTCGATGCGATTCCCGATCTATCCGATGTTCAAGTTATTGTGAAGACCTCCTATCCGGGGCAGGCTCCGCAGGTGGTCGAAGACCAAGTGACCTATCCACTGACGACAGCGATGCTCTCAGTACCGGGCGCGGTGACTGTGCGCGGCTACTCTTTCTTCGGTGACTCTTATGTCTATGTGATTTTCGAGGACAAAACAGACCTCTACTGGGCGCGGAGTCGAGTGCTCGAGTATTTGAGCCAAGTTTCAGCTGACCTCCCCGCGACTGCTAAACCACAGCTTGGTCCTGATGCCACGGGCGTCGGCTGGGTCTATTTGTATGCACTGGCTGACCGAACGGGACAACATGACCTAAGTCAGCTGCGCAGTATTCAGGATTGGTTTCTGAAATACGAGCTGCAAACTGTGAAGGGTGTGTCAGAAGTTTCGTCGCTTGGCGGCATGGTTAAACAGTATCAAATTCAGATAGACCCAGAAAAACTGCGCGCTTTTGGCATTCCGCTAAGTCATGTCCAAACGGCAATTAACCGGGGCAATCAAGAGTCTGGCGCGTCGGTGATCGAGGTGGCCGAAGCCGAATACATGGTTTTAGTCGACGGTTACTTGTCGAGTATCGATGACATAAAAACCGTCCCACTCGGCCTAAATGAAAACGGCACGCCCATTCTGCTCAAGGATATCGCCGACATTAACCTCGGCCCTCAAATGCGGAGAGGGCTCGCGGAGCTAAACGGCGAAGGCGAGGTTGTTGGCGGTATCGTCGTTATGCGCTACGGCGAGAACGCAGCAGAGGTGATACGAGACGTCAAAGCGAAAATCGAAGAATTAAAGGCAGGGCTGCCAGAGGGTGTCGAAATTATCACTGTCTATGATCGCTCGGCACTGATCACTCGCGCGGTGAACAATTTGTGGGAAAAACTGTTTGAAGAATTCGTTGTTGTCGCTCTCATATTTATCGCCTTTCTTTTTCATTTTCGCTCGTCACTTGTGGCGATCATTAGTTTGCCGGTGGGAGTGCTCGCCGCGTTTACCGTCATGAACCTACAAGGGATCAACGCCAACATTATGTCGCTAGGGGGAATTGCAATCGCAATTGGTGCCATGATCGATGGGGCGACCGTCATGATCGAGAACATGCATAAGAAGTTGGAATTGGCAGGAGAAAGCGCTACCCCCAAAGGCCTATCGACAAGTGCAGGACTGACCGACGCAAATCGCTGGCGCATCGTGGCCGAGGCAGCGGGAGAGGTCGGGCCGGCGCTGTTCTTTAGTTTGCTCATTATCACGCTGAGTTTTCTGCCGGTCTTCGCGCTCGAGGCGCAGGAAGGCAAAATGTTTGCACCACTGGCATTCACGAAAACCTATGCGATGGCGGCTTCGGCATTTCTGTCGATAACGCTGGTGCCAGTGCTAATGGGTTATTTAATCCGCGGGAAAATTATGCCTGAGCAGGCTAATCCCCTTAACCGTTCGATCGCTCGGCTTTACCGCCCCGCAATAAAGGGTGTACTGGCTAAACCTAAGCTCACGATGGGAGCTGCGGTTCTTATCACCCTCGGTAGCTTTTGGCCGGCAGGTCAAATCGGCAGCGAGTTTATTCCGCCTTTAGACGAGGGAGACCTGATGTATATGCCAACAACCTTCCCAGGCATATCTATCGGTAAGGCGCGTGAATTGTTGCAGCAGACCGACAAATTACTCAAGACAGTGCCCGAGGTAGACACAGTATTTGGCAAAATGGGACGGGCGGAAACCGCGACCGACCCGGCGCCACTTACGATGATCGAAACGTTTATTCAATTGAAGCCACGTAGCGAATGGAGGGAAGGCATAACGACGCAAGACCTCATAGACGAGATGAATTCACTCGTCACCCTGCCTGGGCTAACCAACGCCTTCGTGATGCCTATCAAGACACGCATCGATATGCTGGCGACAGGCATTAAAACGCCCGTGGGTATTAAAATCGCCGGCCCCGACCTCACGGTTATACAGCGGTTAGGGCAGGAGATAGAGCGAAGCCTGGCCGGCCTGCCGGGTACCGCGTCGGTTTACTCCGAGCGAGTGGCGGGCGGTCGCTATATCAGAGTCGACATTCTCCGCGATCGTGCTGCACGCTATGGGCTCAATGTCGCCGACATCCAGCAAATTGTGACGACCGCTATCGGCGGAATAAATATTAGTGAAACCGTTGAGGGGCTCGAGCGTTATCCGATTCAGCTGCGTTACCCGCAGGCTTATCGGGACTCACTCGAATCGGTGAAAGTGTTGCCCCTGTTGACCCCCGATGGCCAACGTATTGCGCTAGCAGACGTTGCCAATGTCTTCATAGAAGACGGGCCACCGAGTATCCGCAGCGAAAATGCGAGACTCAATGGCTGGACGTTAATCGATATTGAAAATGTCGATATAGGGACCTACGTCAGAAACGCAAAGCAGGTTATTGCCGATACGCTCGAGTTGCCGCCGGGCTACTCACTTAGCTGGTCGGGGCAGTTCGAGTATATGGAAAGGGCGAAAGAGCGCCTCACGCTTGTCATTCCCTTCACGCTCGCAATTATTATGCTGCTGTTGTTCGCCAATTTTAGACACTTCGCCGAAGTGTTTTTGATCTTAGGAACACTGCCGTTGGGATTAGTTGGTGGTTTTTGGCTTATGTATTTCGCCGGTTACAATTTCTCGGTCGCCGTAAGTGTCGGCTTTATCGCGCTCGCGGGCGTAGCGGTCGAGATCGGTGTCATTATGATGGTGTACTTAAATAAGTCTTATCATGGGATGCTCGCCAAATGTGAATCCGATTCTATTGCCCCGACGCGAGGGCTATTGCTCGACAGCGTTGTCGACGGGGCTGTATTGCGAGTACGGCCGGTAATGATGACGGCCGTGGCGACAATCGCAGGTCTTATTCCTATAGTGATCGGGGTCGGGACGGGGTCCGAGGTGATGAGTCGTATCGCCTTGCCAATGGTAGGTGGAATGCTGTCGGCGGTGGTTTTGACCCTCTTAGTATTGCCTTGCGCGTATTATCTCTGGCGCTGTCGCAGCCTCGCTGTGAGCGCTGCTGCACCCTGAACGCAAGCGAATGGCAGGGCTTACCACGATTCACTTCTGTGCAGCAGATCCACTACAGGTGATAAGTCTTCGGCTTATCGCCTTACCGAAACAAACTGTCACAAAACTCGCTGGTCAAGAGGTCGTTATTGGTTATAGAATTTAAGCATCTGTTCCCGCCCTCGTTCGGATCGAAATTTTGCAGCCGAACACAGTATGCGCCTAGCTTCGCCTAAGTATTATCAATGCAGTAAATTGATTGGTTGTTACGTGCCAGCATGATTAACCGCTATTTCGTCGTCGACGACTTTTACAATGACCCCGACCGCCTTGTCGAAGCGGCGCTTATGTCGCAACGCGATGCGGCCTCGCGTGGCAATTACGCGGGTGTTATGACCAAAGAGTCCTTTCTGTCAAATTCCCAGCGTGATTTTTTCGAGCAAATGCTTCAGCAAAAGCCTATTAACGCATCGACCGAGCTAAACGGAAAAATTCGATTCTCCAAAGCCGATGATCCTTTCACTCAATACATTCACTTCGATGCGGGGCAAACGCATTGGTCGGGCGTTGTGTATCTTTCGAAAGAGCATCCAAAGGTCGATGGCACGGTATTCTGGAAACACTTACGCACCGGATTAGAAGAAATACCCCGTACCTTAGAAGGCGCACATGCGGCAGGTTTCACGACCAAAGAAAAAGTGAAAGAATTCTTGGAGGTCGACGGCATCGACGAGTCGCTGTGGGAAAAGACCTTGGCTATCCCCTACAAATATAATCGACTGGTTCTATTTCGTCCTTGGATGTTCCATTCACCCGGCGTCAATTTTGGCGACACCTTAGAGAGCTGCCGTAAAGTCCAAACTCTTTTTCTGGGGCCATAGACTTGTTAGAGTCTATTGATCGACTCAACCTGTCTAATTTCCGAATAAGAGAGCGCTATGACTGATTTCTTTCGTACACCCGACTCTAATTTCGACGATCTTGCCGACTATAATTTCGCGCCCCATTTTCATCAATGGGGAGATTTGCGGCTGCACTATCTTGACGAAGGGCCGAAGGATGCGCCTGTTATGCTGCTCATCCATGGCATGCCAACATGGAGCTATCTTTATCGCGACTTTATTCCCAAACTAGTCGCAGCGGGCTATCGCTGTATCGCGCCCGATCATCTAGGATTTGGTAAATCAGACAAGCCGACAGATCCGTATTGGTACAGTATTGCGCGACACACCGAAGTCCTCACTAGCCTGATCACAGAGTTAGATCTAGGCGATATAACGCTTGTTTGCCAAGACTGGGGCGGGCCTATTGGTTTGGCACAGTCGGTGACAATGCCAGAGAGATTCTCGCGGCTACTCATTATGAATACCTGGTTACACCACCCAGAGTTTTACTATTCTGAGGCGATCAAGCGCTGGAACCAAGGCTGGAAAGACGGCGGACTTTTTGCGCGTGAGAAGCCCAATGTCGGCGTGCTAGTGGCGCTGTCTGCGGGCTTAATTGCGCGGGACGCGGCGATTCCGGCGCTCGTCTCGGGTAGTGCGCCGGATTTTCCCAGCGCCATTGGGAAAAATATTTACGATGCCTATCTTGCTCCTTTCAATGGGCTTCCGGACGAAGCGTATAACGGATTGCGGCGATTTCCACTTTCCATTCCTTTTGATAATTACACCGGTGGCAATGGCGCGGTGCAGACTCTGCATTTCGATCTGCTCAGTAAGTGGGCTAAGCCTGTCCATTTTATCTGGGGCGGTGCCGACGATATCTTTACCGAAGCCTGGGGTAGGCAATGGGCGGCAATTTTCGATCAGGCGACTTTTTATGTTATTCCTGAAGCCGGTCACTTTTTGCAGAATACCCATGGAACCGAAATTACTGAGCGGCTGTTAAAGAATATCGAACACGAGACGTAGAGGGCCACCGCAAATGGATCGTTACACATTAATGCGCGATTTTTATTTGAGGGGGCGTGAACAGCAAGTAGGTTTATGAACTCACTCGGGCCAAAAACCTAAGTTAATTCTTCTGCCGGCTTCTAAAGAAGCGGCGCTCGCACGAGGTCGTCGAGGCAAGCACTGTTGGTGCAGAACATAGTCGTTCTCAGCTCTTCCTCAAATTTTTTGAGAGTGTCGATTACGTCGTCGGTACTCGACAGAGCAGGCGTCAGAAGCGGTTTTGCTATGCCAGCTAGGCTTGCGCCGATACGTAAACACTTTGCGACTTGTAATCCATTTCTAATGCCTCCGGACGCAATGAGAGAGAGGGGCAAGCCGAGGTCGGAAATTTTTGTTATTGCCGTGACAGTATCGATGCCCCAATCCGCAAAAATAGACTCGTCTTCATTGATGCGTTCATGCTCTATCTGCGCCCAGCTCGTCCCACCGGACCCCGCAACATCTAGCCACTTAATACCCAGTTCGGCGATCGCTTTGGCTGTCGATGGGCCGATACCATGGCCAACCTCTTTGACCAGAATAGGTGACGGCGAGACTGCGTTTAGTTGAGCTAACGCATCAACAATGCCGCGCCAGTCGCGGTCTCCGCCTCGCTGAACTGCCTCTTGTATCGGATTGAGATGGATATAGAGCGCGTCCGCCTCTGCTAGTTCTATGCAACGCAATGCGTCATCGACGCCACCTTTACTCCGAAGTTGCGCCGCGCCCAAATTAGCAATTATGGGCACATTGGGGGCATAGCGACGAAGCTGAAATGATTTGGCTTGACCATGATCTTCCAAGGCAATGCGCATCGATCCAAGGCTTAGCGCGACTCCTTTAGCTTCTGCAGCTTCAGCAAGATGAATGTTCATTCGATCGGCCTGTGCTATTCCACCGCTCATCGATGAAATTATAAGAGGCAGAGACAAGCGATGACTGAGAAAGTCGCAAGAGCAAGAGATGTCATCCATGTTCAAGTCTGGCAGCGCATAGGGCTCGAAGCGCACAGAATTGAACGTGCTCAACGCTGGTCGTTGAACGCTCTCTTTGGCGGCAATGACGAGGTGGTCTAACTTTCGAGTCTCTATTGCTTCAGGCATCGTGCCCTCGTTTAACGAATGAGAAATAATTAAGCGGTGATTCGCCAGGCTAAAAAATGCTTAGGCAGCAATATATCAACAATAATCATATGTGGCAGTGTTAATGCAAAAAGAATGGCAAACAGTGCCGAAAGAAGAGGAGCGACCGCGTCGGCAAACGTATCGAAGAACGCGGCGGCGAGCAGAACCATAATCCATGCACAGACAGTGTTAACCCAAAAACTTTTTTTCGGTCTGGTTGCTGAAGTGCCCAAGTGTGCCGAAGCCTTCAAATAGTGGGGTGCTGAATGCAACAGGCAGAAGAAAAGCGCAAAAGCGAAAAGTGGGTTCAGATAGTTGTGCAGCGCGTAGTATCCAGCAAGCCCGATTAGAAGGCTGATCTTCCTGAGAGAGACGCTCTCAGAGACGGTAAAAATTAGCGCGAGTAGCCATGTGATTAATGCCGGGTACCCAGTTGCCGCTATAGCGTCAGTGTTTGCATTAAGGGCGTCAAATAGGGGCTCGATAGTAAGCCAATGAACCCAGGGTAGAAAAACTGCAATTGTGCCGCCCTGAAACAGAACGTTGGCTGTTTTTAGAAAAAAAGTCGGCGCCGCCGTAGGGTTCAATCTAAAAGGGTCAGAACGGCCGAAGTGAATTGCCGTAATAAGCAGAAAAAACAACAAGGTTGCAGTAGGAAATGTTATCCACAGGGCGAGACCAATGCCGGCTGAGCCGATATAGAAGCAGAGGAAGCGAATCAGCCTAGGATTCCGATCGCTGTGTTTAACAAGCTCCCAGTCTAGCGCACCGTGCGGAATTCCAAAAAGAATGACTCCTAGAATCGCGAGTATGTCGACGGTGCTAATTGTCATTTTTTAGTACTGCGCGAATAAAGGGAGATTTAGGCAGTGTTGCTATTAAGCGCAGCGCATCGATACCTGTAAAATTATCAGTCATAAAACCCGCAAAGCGGTCGCCAGAAAGGCCGTGTGTCATCGCCGAAAAAATTGACTCACCAATGCGCGGATCCCGATTTAGCACGCGTAAAAAAATGTTATCCATCCAAGCAGACAGCTTGCTGTAGGGTGTATTTGAGACCGCAGAGTAGCCATTTTGCTGCGTTAGTCTCCTCAATTGCTTTTCAAGCCCACTGAGCGCATAACCCGAGCAGGGGCGAGCTGAACCGGAGGCGAGTCCAATAGGATTGCCTGCAAAACGAGGGATTACGTCGCCCATAGGCAGGCAACCGCTCTCATCATAGAGAATAATGTCGTCATTGAAATCCCTGTCCGTATTAGCAGCCAGCCATTCGACCGCCATGTCACGCAGTTGCTCATAGGGCACTTGGCTGCGAGCAAAAAGTGTTGCCTCTATGAGCGTTGTGTCGTCTGTTAGAGGGAGTATATAGGTGAACGCAAGCGCATTGTCGAATCGCTGCGGAAGAGTGAAGTCCATTAGTTTGGGATGGGTTAATTTTTCGCGAAGGCATTTGGTAGGCACAACAATGCCAAAAAACTGCTGAGCTATCGTGTTGCTGGCGAATTCTGGCGGTCGTGAATCAAACAAGTTGGCTGCGGTATAACGCGCGCTTTTGGTGGTTATTTCGAACCCATTATCGATCTGCTTTGAATGCTCAACAGGCTCCACTATTCTCGCGAAACCGCTAGACCGCGCAAGGCGCAACTCGAGTGCCTTTTTAAGTGATTGGCCATCGAGTGCTTCGTATATAAAGCGATCCCCGAAATGGGTCTGCTCGTGATCGCCAAACGAGAATTGCCATTGATCCCAAGAGTTGATTACATGATCAGCGTATTGGCTTGGCTCGTCCTTTCGACGCCATGTGCAAATCGTTTGAACTCGAGTGTCAGATGGACCGATCAAGGCGACCTCTTCACTCCTGTTTATAAGGCACTCGCTTAGCATCAGTCCTGACAGCCCTGCGCCTACGATCACATTTGTCGATTGAAAAGAAGTCAATGGTTAATCCCTGGTAATTCGTTTAGTTCAACGTGCAGAGATTTTTCATGTGTTGAAAAAGAGACGGTTGGGCTTTTTTTGACTAAAAGCCAAAGGCAGTAGGGCAGAGAGCTGAAAACGATCCAAGTTTTACGTAGGGGCGACACAACCGAGCGCGGTCCCGACCATTCAATTCTGTTCCGTAAAATTTCTGCGCCGATTTCAGAATAGGTTCGCGCCATGATGTAGATGCAGGGCCTAACTATTCTTGGCAGATAGAGCAGTCCCGCTAATCCTGACCGATAATAGGCTTTGCTGAGGGTGATCACGGAAACAATGCTAGCCTTCACGGCTTCATCGCGCTCACCTAGCGCTATTGATGCGACCGGCGTTTCGCAAGGGATGTATCTTCGACCCCGTTGCGCATCTTCCAATACGTCTCTGGCGATATTGGTGAGTTGCATAGCTACCCCAAGATCTATCGCGTGGTATGTCGCGGCCTCGCTTTTGCTTTGCATCAACTCAGCCATGACGATTCCGACAGTCCCAGCAACAGAGTAGGCGTATCGCAGGAGTTCGCGGTCTTCCGTAAACTGGGCTTCTTCGAGGTCAGACTGTATTCCCTCAATTAGCGCGACACACGCCTGTAGCGAACGTGTGTTTGCCCTGACACGGATGAAGAGGGCCTGCTGCCACTCTGAGAAACCTTCCAGGCTGTCGCTGGCCTTACTAAAAAACCGGCTAAGCGATTCAAGTTTCGCTTCATTCCCAGGTTGGTAATCATCGGCGAGGTCGTCGGCGATACGGCAAAAAGCGTAGAGATCTGTCGCTTTTTCGGCGCTCGCCTTTGGTAGGAAAAACGAAGCTAACCAAAACGTTCTGCCATTTTCTCTTAAAATTGCTCTAACATTTTCTTCGTTTCTGGCATTCAACTTACGTGGTCTCGACTAATTCGTTTGAGTAATTTCTCTTCAAATATTTATCGATAAGTACGTCAGTGACTTTGGCCGAGCTCACGACTCCCGGCAAACCTGCGCCGGGATGGGTGCCGGCTCCTACGAAGAAAAGGTTATCGACTTTGGGGTCTTGGTTTCGAAAGCGGAAATAGGCTGACTGAGAAAATAATGGCGCAATAGAGAAGCCGGCGCCCCAGAGACTTTTGTAGTCGGTTTGGAAGTCTGCTGGAGTCATAAAAAAGTCAGATACAATGCATTCCTCAAGCCCTGGAAGCAGTGTCGAGTCTAGTGATTTGACTATTCTATCTCTGAGCCTTGGCCCCTCTTTTTCCCAATCGGTTCCAGACTGTAAGTTCGGTACTGGGCACAAAACATAGAAGCTGTCGCAGCCTGCTGGCGCGAAACTAGAGTCTGTCGCAGTGGGACGGTGCAAGTATAGCGAGAAGTCATCTGTGGCGACTTTGCGCTCAAAAATATCCTTTAATAACTCTTTATGCCGAGAGCCTAGCCATATCGTATGGTGGGCGACGTCTGGGAATTGTTTTTTGGTGCCAAAGTAGAGAACAAAAAGTCCCATAGAATATTGAGTAATCGCTTTAGGTTTCATCCCTAGTGGACGGTCTAACTTGCCGCCAAAGAGATTTTCATAGGCATAAGCCGGATCTCCGTTGAATATCACCATATCTGTTTCAAGAGTAATACCCTCAGTGTTCTTAATACTTACTATCCGGTTATTGTCGTCGTCCAAAATAATTTGCTCGACATCGAAGCCAGTGATTATCTCAATACCGACCTCATCCATAAGCCGCGCGAGCCCTTCGACCAATTTTCCCGTACCCCCCATGATGAAATGGATTCCCCATTTACGCTCGAGGTAGTGGATAAGTGAGTAGATTGACGTCGTGGAGTAGGGGTTTCCACCAACAAGTAGAGGATGAATAGAGAATACTTTTTGCAGATAAGGATTCTTAATGTAACTCGCTACGAAGCGGTAGACAGTCTGGTAGCTTTTCAATTTAATCAACTGCGGAAGCAGCTTTATCATCTCGAGAGGAGAGGTGAAAGGCTTCGCCGAGAGTTGCTCGAATCCGATCTTGAAAATGGCCTCTGACATGGCAAGAAGTTTTTTATAGCCGGCCACGTCATTTGGTTCAAATTTGGCGATTTCAGCGTAGGTGTGGTCTATATCCCCTCGATAACTAAATTTTTTCTTATCCTCGAATACAAAGTCATACCATGTCTCAAGTTCTACTTGGGTGTAGTAGTCAGCGGACGATTTTCCAAAAAGATCGAACAGTTCATCAAACAGAAAGGGCGCGGTTATAACAGTGGGGCCTGCGTCATGTTTGAAACCATCCTTTTCGAAAGCCTGCGCACGACCGCCTAGGGTGTCCAAGCGCTCAACGAGAGTAACTTGGAGTCCTTTTGCTCTTGCTCTCAAGGCGCTAGCTATGCCGCCAAAACCGCTTCCAATGACGATGACTCGTTCGGAGGTATTCATAATTTGTGCTTCTGCCTAGTGTGGAGAAAGGTTGCTGTAGCTTTTACGCAGCCAGTGATCAAACGGTTGCAAAATGTCTTTGCTCTTGTTGCTAAGAGAGTTAAATATTTTTTGAGATCGGTTTAGTTTATCGCCCAACAGTTGTCTCGTAGTCGCCAGACTATCCGACAAAAGGATCTGCTCCCACCAAAAATTGAGCCTCGTATCGTTCTTCGTGAATGTCTTCCCATTTTTGCTTCTGGTGAAAAGTCTTTTGTCCAGTTCTGGTAAGCTTTCGTAAAATTTTGCTATCACTGCATTCGGTCTGAGTTCTTGGAGGTCGGAGGGAGGAGAGGATAGTTGCTTTCCCTGTTCGATATTCTGAATATCGTTCATTATTTGAAAGGCTATGGAGGTAGCTGAAAAGTACTGGGCAATGAGATGAGATTCTGAGCTGTTCTGGCCTGTAGGGTTAAGTCCCAGTAGCGGCAGGCTTATAAGTGGCGTTGTTTTTCCCTCCACTAATTTTTCATAGGCGGCCCATGTCGGGTAAGAGAGGGTAGAAAACTCGGCAGCTTGTCCAGCAGAAAGCTTAAGAATGGCGAGATTGTGTGCGGGCAACGTGTGCTGTAGTGCGTAGTCTTGTGCGAGTAAGAGGCTGCTGAGCGCGATCATCGCATCGCCCAAGCAGATCGCTATCTCTTTCCCATACATCTCAGAAACCGAAGTGATTCCGCGTCTGTCAGAATCATCGTCGCACACATCGTCGTGGACGAGCGAGGCGTTATGGAGAAGTTCAACGCTCGCTGCCCAACGTACGCAGCTTTGCGGCCCAAGGCCGCTGGCTTGCGCCGCTCTCAAAGCTAAATTTGCCCTCAGAAGCTTGCCGCATTTTTTAAAGTGGTGGTCAAAAGCTGACCTTAGGGGCTCTTCTAAGTGAGATCGGCAGTGCATGATTTCTTGTGAAACGGTGTCTATTTTCACGAAAAAGAGCTGGTCTCGACTCTGAGCAGCTTTTTTAGAGACTTGGTTATCGATAGCGGTGCTCGTATCCATATGGGCTCTCTTTTTCTTCTATTTATTCTCGATACGCAGTGAAATAAACTTAAGTTCACGCGAGGTAGACAATTGGATTGATCTTACATAAGATCTTAAGCGTTCGACCAAGTACCGGCAAGTCAAAAAACTACGGCCGGACTTTTAATATATAGAGGGAGACCCCCATGAAATACGCTATGGCTAAGAAAAGTGGCGCAATGTTGTCGCTACTACTCGTAGGGCAAACAACATTGGCCGCCTCTGGAGATTCAATGATGCTCCAGTCTGGTGACTTTGTTGGTTATTCATTTTGGCTAATCTCGATGGCGCTCGCAGCATCAACCGTTTTCTTTCTCATGGAGTCAATGAGAATAGGCGGCAAGTGGGCAACATCGTTAACAGTGAGTGCTTTGGTAACATTTATTGCTGCATTCCATTACTTCTATATGAGGGATGTCTGGGTTTCGACAGGAGCCTCACCGACTGAATTTAGATATATCGACTGGTTGTTGACAGTCCCGCTCTTGATGATTGAGTTTTACTTGATCCTTGCAGCGATCGCTAAGGTTTCCGGAGGCATTTTCTTCAGACTCTTAGTGGGCACGTTGGTAATGCTGATTCCAGGTTATTTGGGTGAAGCAGGATACATGAATTCGACTCTCGGCTTTGCGATAGGAATGGCTGGTTGGGCGTTTATTCTCTATGAAATTTTCGCAGGTGAGGCAAGTAAAGTAGCAGCATCACAAGCGACGCCAGCCGTACAGAAGTCATACGGGTTGATGAAGTGGACAGTGACAATTGGCTGGTCGATCTATCCTATAGGATACTTCTTAGGCTATCTCGCAGGTGGCGCAGACGCTGGCACGCTGAACATAGTCTACAACCTCGCCGACGTTCTCAATAAGATCGCATTCGGTCTATTCATTTGGTACGCAGCCAACGAAGAAACGGCTGCGCACGCGAATCGCTAGGCAATCTGTAATAGTGTAAAAAAAGGGGCTGAAAAGCCCCTTTTTTTATGCCGTTATAAAAGTGGATAAAAACATCGTCGAATTCTAGTGTCCGGGACAGGATTGTTCAGGGTGACATTTCTGCTAAAGTGATGGTCTGTGATCTGAACAAAAACCTGAGGTCTCTATGTCTAAAGCCTTGCCGCTAGCATTGCTAGCGAGTGCACTGTTTGTCGCCATTTATCTTGTGCTGGCGCTAAATGGTGTTGCATTTCACTACGAGGCAGGCGAAGCAATTGGTGAAATATCGAGTTGGTGCGAACGGGTAAGTGGCGGCGTGTTCCGGGAGCCTTCAAATACTCTGAGTAATCTTGGCTTCATGGTCTCAGGATTACTAATGCTTAAGGTGCTCTCTGCAGAGGGAGAGTCAGATAGCGCGGCCAAGAACACGTTCACTGGGTTAAACCGACTTAGCGTTTTGTATGCCGTCGCTGTCATTTATCTCGGCCCTGGATCTTGGCTAATGCACGGGACGCATACGGCCTGGGGTGGTTGGGCCGATAACCTAAGCATGGTCATGTATATCATTTTCCCGTGGCTTTATAACTTAAAAGAGATGGGTCGGTGGAGTCCTTCCCGGTTTCTCCAAGTGTATTTTTCCATCGTGCTCCTCTATTCAATTGCGCGTTGGTTTTTTGGCGGGCGCCTAGGCATAGGTCTTGATCTATTCGGTTTATCGATAGGACTGTGGATCATCTCGGAGACTCTCTTTCGATTTTGGTCTCCTGCCTTTCGCTGGCTTTCAGGAAGCGTTGGTTTTTTAGTCGCAGCAGTTTTTGGGATTTTTCCGCAGGAGATATTCGCCAACTTGGGCGAGTACTGGTGGATAATCCTGTTTTGGGTGCCAGCTCTCTTCGCTCGTAATAGGCCTAACTTACAGCGGAAATATACGCCTTGGTTTTTTCTTGGAATGTTCTCCTATATGGCTGCCTTCGCTATTTGGCTGCAAGGCTATCCTGATACGCCTTACTGCGAACCTGATTCGTGGATACAGCCGCATGCGATTTGGCATTTGCTTTCTGCAGTATCGACGTGGTGTTTCTTCCTCTTCTATCGAACTGAGCAGAAGCGCTAATCGAGTGATAATAGTGACCAAAGGTATCAAGTGAAAATTCTAAAGAGGCTGCTTGTCATGCTTATTGTTTTACTCATCGCGGCAAGCGTGTTTCTGTTTGAGGGTGACATACCCGCGGCGCAGGTTGACGCCAAATACAGTAACGCGGAGTCGCAGTTTCTTATTATGGAGAACGGCGCGCGTGTTCATTACAGAGATCAAGGCCAAGAAGACGGAATACCTGTGGTGCTTGTCCACGGAGCGATGGCCTCGCTGCACACCTGGGAGCCTTGGGTTGAGATGCTCGGGCAGCGCTATCGGGTGATTACTCTCGACCTACCTGCGCATGGCCTAACAGGTGCGGTACCGAGCGGTGAATATGGCGCTGAGGCCTTCACGCAAACAATCGATGCGGTGGCTAATGAGGTGGGCCTCGATACATTCGTACTGGGTGGCAACTCAATGGGCGGGGGCGCGACCTGGCGCTATGCGCTCGAGCATCCTCAGCGTGTGTCAGCGATGGTGCTTGTTGATTCTGTTCCACCGACTAATTGGCAAGACGACAGCGATGATTCCGAATCGCGAAGGTCAGGCCCAGTGGCGTTTAGTCTTCTCCGGCAGGGCTGGTTTAGGGCCCTCGCGGGGGCGTTGGATCCTGCGCCGCTCATCGGGCAAGGGCTTCGTGCGGCGTATAACGATTCACCAGTGGTTACCGAGGCGTTGGTTGATCGTTACTATGAGCTCATTATGCGAGAAGGCACGCGCGCTGCGATTTTGGGTCGAACGAACTCTTACAGTGACATCGATACCAAGACGCCCGACTTAAGCCTGCTTACTCAGCCAACGCTGGTCATTTGGGGGGCGCAAGACTCCGTGATACCTGTGTCGGCGGCGGCTGCATTCGAGGCGGCGCTACCCAATGTCAGGACAGTAATCTTCGATGATTTAGGTCATATACCCATGGAGGAAGATCCGCAGAGGACCGCTGCCGAGGTGGTGTTTTTTTTAGACGCGCTGTGAATAGCATGCGAAGTAGGCAAGTGAGGTCAGTTGTACTATTCTCGACTAAAATAATAACAAAATTCTGAGGTCTGCTATGACTAAAACCCTTCTTTCTTTCTCGTTCGCTGCCGCGGCTTTTGTGCTTGCCGGTTGCGGTCCTTCCAGTCCCGCTGAACAGCAAACAGCAGAGGGTTCGATGCCTGGAAGCAGCGCTGCGTCGGGTGAGATTTCATGCGATGAGCTCGCAGGGATTTCTTCGTTCTGTGGGTTTGAAAATCCCGAAGACCTCGCCGTGATTCCTGGGGGTGATTTTCTACTGGTAAGTGAGATGGGTGCGTTCATGTCCGACCTCCCTAATACACTTTCTATGCTAGATATTGCTCAGGGAGAGCGCATGCCTATAGCGATTAACTGGGAGCCAACGGAGCCGCGGTGGGGTGACGTAACGTGTCAGCCGCCGGAGGTGGCTAAATTTAGTCCACATGGCATCGATCTAATCACCAGAGCCGATGGGCGTCTGCAGCTGCTTGTTGTTAACCATGGTGACGAGCAGATAGAATTTTTCGAACTAACGGCAGCCGGCGCAGATTCAACGCTAGCTTGGCGAGGTTGTGCGCAGCCTGGTAACGATGCCTATATGAACGACGTCGCCGGACTGCACGATGGCGGATTTTTCGTGACGCATATGTGGAATAAGAGCACGCCCTTCGACACAGTTGTTGCTCAGCTAACCGCTGGCGAAAAGATTGGCTGGGTGTGGGAGTGGCAGGAGGCAAGCGGGTTTACCAAGCTACCAAACTCCGATGAGATGATGCCGAATGGCATCACGGTTAGCGAAGACAACACTAAGCTTTTCGTTAACATCTACATGGCGAACAAGACTATCAAGATCGATCGTCAAACCGGCGTTGTCGAGGGGGAAGTGGCGGTTCGCAGCCCCGACAATGTGGTAATCGATGCCAACGGCGCACTCTGGATTGCTTCACATCTTAACGACCCAGTGAACGAGCGGTGCGAAGATGGTCACGCGGGGCCTTGCTTGCTCGAATTTCAGGTGGTGAAAGCTAATTCAGCGGACATGAGCTCCGAAGTTGTGTTTCATCATAAAGGAGCTCCGATGGGTTATGCCACAGTGGCACTGCCTCACGCTGGTAGGCTTTACCTTGGAAGCGCATCGGGGGACCGAATCGCAAGTATTATGCTGCCTTAGGGTAAAAGGGGTCAGACCCCTTTTTTGATCTTGTGTTTTTGCTCTTCCCCTTTTATTGTAAGGCTTCTTAAACGTGACCCCTTAGAGGCAATAATAATGAAAGCACGTTCTGCATCAACACAGGTTTCGCTGCTAAAAAGACTCGCGTGTCTTAGTAGCCTGGCTGCTATCGTCGGGCTTGCGCCTAGCGTCGGCCTGAGCCAGAACAAAGTAACCGAAGACACGGCGGAGTGGTTTACGCTCGGTGGCGACTATGCCCACACGCGTTTCACGCCTGCCGAAGAGATTTCTGCTGAAAACTTCCATGAACTGGAAGTGGTGTGGGAATGGGACGGCGCAAGCTTCGGCGGTCGTTCAGGGCGTTCGACGCCTACTTATGTCGACGGTAAGCTGTTTACTGTTTCTGGCGCACGGCGCCATGTGGTCGCAATCGATCCAAAGAGTGGAGAGACTCTCTGGTCGTATCGCCTGCCCAACACACGGCGCTGGGAATACTCCATGCGCGCCTCGTATGGCAAAGGCATTGGCTATTCGCGCATTAACGGCAAAGGCGTGGTCTATATCGCGACCCCCGGATTCTTCCTCGTTGCACTAGATGCCGAGACCGGCGCGCCGCTTGAGGGCTTTGGTGGGCAAGTGCCTGTCGACGGCTTCCCTGAGACTGGTGTGGTCGACATGCTCGCCGATTTGGGCCATCTCTATGACCCTTATGAAGGCATTCCGCTCGAGACAGGCTACATCACTACGTCTTCGCCGCCGATTGTCGTGAACGACACGATCATAGTTGGCAACTCAGCCGAGCAGGGTTATTTGCAAGCGCGAGTTGAGAATATTCCCGGTGATATTCTTGCCTATGACAAGACTACGGGTGAGTTTAAGTGGAAGTTCAACGTTATTCCTAAGCCGGGCGAATATGGCCACGAAACATGGGAAAACGACGCGTGGAAATGGACCGGAGATGTTTCTTCATGGGCGCCTCTCACGGCCGATCCAGAAAATAACATTGTCTATATTCCAACGAACCCACCTACGATCGACTATTACGGCGGTTTCCGTCCGGGCGACGGCCTGTTTGGTACTAGTCTGATTGCGCTCGACACCGAGACCGGTGAGCGCAGATGGCATTTCCAAACGGTGAAGCATGATGTGTGGAACTACGATAATCCGGCTGCGCCCATCCAGCTCGACCTCGATATTCCGGGTCGCGGCAAAGTATCTTCTGTCTCACAGGTAACCAAGCAAGGATTCGTTTACGCATTCGACCGTCTCACTGGCGAGCCTCTGTGGGAAATGGAAGACCGCGCGGTGCCTGCATCTAATATTCCCGGTGAGAAGCTTGCGACTACGCAGCCATTCCCCACCAAGCCACCGCCATTCGAGATGCAAGGTATTTCGGAAGACGACCTGATCGACTTTACGCCCGAACTGCGTCAAGAGGCGCTCGAGGTGATGGCTAATTACGATATGGGGCCACTGTTTAACCCACCAATTCATGACACAGACCCAGCGGGTAAGATCTCGTCGGCGATGTGCCCGGGAGATGGGGGCGGTGCCAACATTACTGCTCCACCGGTAGCTGATCCTACGTCGGGTTTCCTCTACGTGTCTTCTGCACGCGCGTGCAGCTGGCAGCGAGTGATTCCAGGTGAAGAGGCAGACGCACGCATAGCCGAGCCTACTGGGTCGACTTTCGCCCTCTACGCGAATGACCGTTCAGGCCGTCCGCCTCGTCTTAAGTCTGGCATCCCCTATTTCAAGCCGCCTTACAGCACAATTACGGCATATGACATGAACACGGGCGAGATAGCATTCCAGATTCCAACGGGTGAAACCCCTGACCGAATCCGCAACAGCCCAGCACTCGAGGGTATTGACATTGGTGACACAGGCACGGGCAACCAAGTGCCCATGGTGACAACCAAGAATCTGCTTATTTACTCTGATCTCGATCACGACGGCTCTACAGCGCTGCTCTACGCGATCGATAAGAAGACAGGCAATGAGCTTGACCGCGTCGAAGTGCCTGCACGCAGCCGCTATGGCATGAGCTCGTGGATGCACGATGGCCACCAGTACATCATCTTGCAAACAGGCGCCAAGCTCACTGCGATGGCCTTGCCTGGTGCGAAGTCTGATGGCGGTGGCGGAGGTCACTAAGCCTTCAAATCTGAATAGATAAAATAAAAAAGGCGGGAGAACTTGGGTTCTTCCGCCTTTTTTTATTCTTGGTGAACTGACTTTTTAGGGCAATCGATAGGCGACCAGCGCGCCGGGCATATCGGTGCGGGAGCTTCCGATCTGCACGACAATGTACTGCTTGCCGGCGTGGCTATAGGTCATCATTCCATATTGTGCCGGCGCTGGTAGCGGCACACTCGCTACGATTTCGCCCGTAAACTTATTGCGGGCATTGAGCGTGAGCGGGTCCTCGTCGGGTGCGAACTGGACGCCGCCTTCGCTCATCGCACGCGCCTGCACCAGTAAATCACCGGTAACCATCTGAATTGACCAGCCAAGACCGCCGGTTTCTGGCACATCGACACCTGCGAGCATTGGATGGTTCTTTATTTCATCGGGCGTTGGACCCACGGGCAACGACCATGCTTTTGCGCCCGAATTCATATTGTAGGCGGTGAGCTGGCTGTCCATGGGCTTATAGATTCTCAAGCCATCGATGGTTGGCAGTCCGCCACCACCACCGGGGCGCCACGCGGCTACTGTGCGTCCTGTCGTTGGGGTGCTGTTTGGCGTCACGCCACCGTCTCCTGGCTTGGGGTAGTTGGGGTTATCGCGATCGATGCCGTTGGTCGGAATCATAAATCCGGGCGCGAAGCATGAGCGGCTGTGCGAGTTAAACATCATGCCGGTGTTCGGATCGCCAACCGGAGGATGGGGGATCACATTGCCGGCACCAAGGCAGCCAATGTTATTAATGAACTCATTGGTATGGTCGCGCGGCAATGGCGGGACATAGAGCCCGCCGACACGATAGCCATTGAGAATCATCATCGCCTGCTCTTTGAGTCCGGGCGTGTAGTCGATGACAAACTCTTCGGTGAGGCCGTTAGTGACAATCGGATCAACAGGTTCTGGCCACGTAGGGAAGGGCTGTGTTGCAGCTGTCCAATTACCCGGCACCTCAGTTTGCATGACCGGACGCTCTTCGATAGGCCAAATTGGCTCGCCTGTTTCGCGGTTAAAGGCAAAGACGAGACCCTGTTTGGTATTTTGAATAAGCGCAGGAATGCGCTGACCATCAACCGTGAGATCCATTAGCATTGGCGGCGTGGGCAGGTCGTAATTCCACTGGTCGCTGTGATGAATCTGGAAATGCCACCGGCGTTCGCCTGTTTTGACATCAAGCGCGAGTACACTGCCACCGAATAAATTGTCGCCGGGTCTGTGGCCCGCATAAGACTGAACGGTAGAGGCATTGGTTACCAAATAAACAAGGCCAAGTTCAGGATCAGCCGATGCTGGCGCCCATGTTGAAATGTCTCCCGAGAATTTCCATGCGTCGTTAAGCCATGTCTCGTGACCGATTTCGCCGGGTCTTGGTATTGAATGGAATTTCCACAGAAACTCGCCGGTTGCGGCGTCGAACCCCATAATATCTCCTGGGACGTTCTCGATACGCGTCTGCCCATAGCTTGGCTGATGCCCCACAAGCACGACAACGACGCCGTTAACGACAATCGGCGGGGCAGAGGCGGTAATCATGCCTAGTTCGCGAGGAATGCCGTAGTCTGCGTCATAGGCGCCGCCGCTCACGAGATAGTCTTGCCACGGTTGCCAATCTTTAACTAATTGCGGAACGAGATCGATTACACCCGTTTTAGGGTAGCCGCCGACCGGAAATGCGTTGCCCCAATTTTCGAGCGGAAGCCCTGTTTCGGCATCGAGCGCCCACAGAAAGAATCCGGGCGTGGTGATGTAGATGACGCCGCGCCCGTCGACCTCAGCATAGGCGACGCCTTTGCCATAAGCCTGTCGAGGCGAACGCTGATGTCGGATAGTTTCGGGCTCTCTGAATGTCCACAGATTCTCGCCGGTTCGTGGATCTATCGCGACGACCTGCCGCCGCGGTGTGGCGACTGTATATAGCGTTTTATTGACGTAAATGGGCGTTGCTCGGGAAAAATAGTCGAGGTTGGGCCCAAAATTATCGCTTCGCCAAATCCACGCCTGCTCGAGTTCGGCAAAATTGGATTCGTTGATCTGATTTAGAGCAGAGAAGCGGGTGTTGCCGGCATCGCCGCCTAGATAACGCCATTCGCCATTTTCAGTGCCAGGCAACGGTTGGGCATAGGCGCTGGATAAGACCATAAATTGGGCATAAACGACAAAAAGTGACGTGCGAAGGAGTAATAGGGTGTGTCGCTGGGAAAGAGCCATCTTATTTTCCTTATGGGGCTGCTAAAAAGAAGGTCAGCGAGCCGGTCGATACATCGGGTGGATAGTAGGAGCATCGCCTATCTTAATTTGGCCCATGACTTCGTATCCATAGCGTTCATATAGCGAAATATTCCGAGGGTTGGAAGATTCTAAGTAACTAGGTAGGCCATCCTCATCGATCCGACTCATAGCGGCCTTCATCAGTTCTGAGCCGATGCCACTGCCTTGATGTGCAGGGTCTACTGCGATTAACGGCAAATACCAGCATGATTCGTCCGGGTGGTATTCTTCGAATGCCTCAAGAATACGAAACAGTACTTCTTGCCGCTCCTCCACCACAAATTTTTCCACTTCTCCAATAAAAGTTTCGCTGTCGGGCTCGACAGTGGGTGGAAGCCACAAAGCGGCTCCCCGGTTGCCCTCTGCAATAAAAGCGGATCCACTGTCTATTGCGCCTCCGCCAAACGCGTTGAATGCTGCATGAAACTTCAGATACGTTGGGCCATGAGGGCAAAGCCAGCGCACGAACGGGTCAGAAGAAAATCCAAGTAATATTGTGCTGATCGCTGATGATCGGTCTTCTTCGACCGCGATTGAAATTTGAGGTTTCAATGGCTTCCCCTTGACTAAAAAAATTAAGTTATATGGCTCATTTGCGTAATTGAACTTCAAAAATAGGGAACCATAGTTACCACAAACTTGCAATTTTTTAGTGGCCCTCTCCTGCTGAACAAGACAAGGAGAGGCATCTAATTACGCAGACTACCTGAGTCCTTCATCCTTTGGGTATAATCATCAGTAGCGTTATAAAAACTATTTGGAGAGAAACTTGAGAAATTTGAAATTGACTCCTCTGCGAGGCTCATTGCTAGCATTGTCGCTATGCGGACTTTCGAGCGTTGCACAAGGAATAGCAGAATTCGATGGCACAACGCTGACTATTTCGAATTTAGGAGTTAGCCAGGACGCGTATTCAGTCGATTTATCTCTGATTGACAAAGTAAATATGGACTTTCAATTAGATCAACTAACCATTGTTAATATTACGAGCACAGTGACTGAAGATGCCACAGTCGACGCAGTGTTCAATGGAAGCTCGATCGTGGTCCCGCGACTAATGGTGGATGATGTTGCGTACTCTCTGCAATTAGATCTTGTTGATTCGGCGACGTACACTTTTAGAGTAAACGCAGACTCTATTAAATTGGTTAAAAAAGATGGAATTAGTGACTTTTTCGGCACTACAATCCCAAGTTTTCTTGAAGAACCTGCAGTCGAATTTAAAACTTTTAATCCGACAGTTCAAATGCTTGGACAATTAGAAGGACTGGCGCATCATCCCACCGACGAACCGGGCGCAGGCAAGCTAATCTTCAACAGGGTCTATCGGGCATTTAAATATGGACTCGAATATGGCCAACAATTTGGCGTATTTGGTTCTTGGCTCAGCTCAACTGGGAATAACTCTATCGAAGGCGGCCTTTGGGTAAACCCTAAAACTGCAGGGCCGCACTATTATCCAACTTTACACTTAGCAGGCGTCGGTGACACCTATCATGAGTGCAATGACGTTCAAATGGGAAGTGGGCTTTATGAGAGGTTCATTGGGGATAGGTGGCTTACGATGACTCAAATTTCGAACGCCATCTTAAGCGTCCCAGGAGTCAATATCGCTTTTGATAAAAACCAAGCCCCTTTTACAAAAGACAATGGAATTTGGGTAGGTTCCGGGTGGACTTATCTTGATCTTAATCATCCGCGTGATTTTAAATTCTGGATGAGCTTTATAGAAACCTCAAGTTATCAAGGCCCGGTCAACGGTTATATGCCTGAACACTGGAACTGGGTAGATCCAGAAAAAGTGTCGAACGGGAATTATGCCGAGAACAAGGCGAGATATGGCGACCGGTTTGGCACATTCGCTACGAAAGGATCGAGCCAAAACTGGGGAAACGGAAACGAAAGAATAGGACTGAGTGCACTGAAGCTCAGTGAGGACACCTATTTCGTCCCTGCTGCAAAACTGCCAAATTCCAAGGACCGTGAATATCTTATTGCTCACCCCCAAAGTATTTCTCAAAGTGATATTGAGAGCTATTCATTATCTTTGATTGGAGGGAAATCATCGGGGACCGTAATTCCAGCGACTGAAAAAGATTTCTTTCGTGTTAATGAGAGCACTCATAATCAGTTGCGAATAAAAGAACAAATTAATGGCGAGGATCATTATTGGCATATTGAACCGAATTATGAAATAGGCTACGAAGGAGCTCTAGGTTATGTTGAGTGGGATAACTCTACTCCAGAACTCAGAATATTTAATGAGAGTCAAAATGGTTATATTTATGTGCGAAAGCTAAACGACAAATGGGTCGTCGAAGACGATGCGTCTGACGAATATAAGAATCGCCCTAATCTTTATCAAACAGAACTAATAGATGCGCCTGACGATTTCGTGAGAGTTCCACGTGTAGATCATCGTTTCTTTAGCTATAGAGAGAGAGACACCACCAATCCGGATTTTAAAAACTGGGATGTGACGGGAAAGAAACGCTATGCAGTTAAACTGCAAAATGGATCAACTGCAACTTATGTATGGTTTAGGTTTATTGATCAACCTGCTCTAAAAACTGCGAGGCAAAATCATCCTGAAACATACACGGACGCATACTTAGAACTGTTGCAATCTCATATAGAGAAGATTCATATGAAAATAAATGAAAACTCGAGAGTAGACCCAAAAAATCCCGTATTTATTAATTACCGGAAGTCTAGCAACCCTGACAACAAAGATCCGCACTTAGCAAAAGTCGATTCAGGTCAATTAGTGGTGTCGCCGGCAGGCTATGAAGTAGGCTATGTGCCTGTTGTTATAAGCGTATACTACGCAGAAGAATACAGCAGTAATGGAAACGGCTTGGCAATGCAGCCACATGAAGAATGTACTAATGAACAGTGGTCTGACAATTACTACCCAGATATCGATTAGATATAATAAATATAGATTAGCTATGAGTAATAAATGGTAGAAGTTTTACAGGGAATCATAGATGTTTAATCGCCAAGAGAGTTTGACTTTTTTCTGCAACTCGAATTAGATCCTAATCCTATTCATCTAATCGTGCTCCTTGACAACAGATTAGTAGAATTTATCCTCGCAGTTAATGGGCTAATACTTATGCTAGGTGGATCGGCAATATTTATACTAACCAAAGTACGAGGGTCTGCGAGAGAGCATTTCACAGAATTCGAAATGGCGACCACTGTTGGCGCTCAGGGCGCTATCACTTTGGACCCACGGGTTGAAAGCGGAATTGATGAGGCAGATCGCGAAGAAATGCCACGGTAAGTGGCTAAAAGGGCTTTTGACAGATTGCGTGTTTTTCTAAGAATTCGGTGTCTCTTTTAGACGGTTTATTCTACTCTTTAGTGGAGCACAGAATAAGGACTAAGCATCGAATGGCTGAACAAGAATACGACATTATTATTGTTGGCTCGGGCGCCGGTGGCGGCATGGCGACCTATCAATTAGCGAATGCAGGCCTGAAAGTCGCCTTGGTGGAGGCCGGTGGTTACTACGATCCCGCAGCGGATGAAAACCGCACGCAGTTGCGAAATCCATGGGAATCGCCGCGTCGTGGGGCAAGCACGCGGCGCAGGCCCTTTGGCGACTACAACGCCTGTATAGGCGGTTGGGACCTCGATGGAGAGCCCTACACTCAAAGGGGCGACACCGAGTTTATGTGGTGGCGTGGGCGGATGTTAGGCGGACGCACAAACCATTGGGGGCGCATATCCCTGCGCTTCGGCCCGCTCGACTTTAAGCGTAAAGACGTAGACGGCCTCGGTGACAACTGGCCAATTGGCTACGAAGACGTGAAGCCTTACTACGATAAAGTAGATAAATTGATTGGTGTTTTTGGCAGTAACGAAGGCCTGTATAACGACCCCGATGGATTTTTTCTCCCCGCGCCTAAGCCTCGTCTGCACGAACTTTTCTATATCGACGGCGCTCGCAAACTCAATGTGCCGGTTTATCCCGCGCGCAAGTCTATGCTCACAAAACGCATTAACGATGAGCGAGGGGTTTGTTATTACTGTGGCCAGTGCAGCCGTGCGTGTTCGATTCACGCAGACTTCTCCTCGAGCACTGCGCTTATTTACCCCGCACTGAAAGGCGGGCAGGTCGATCTCTACACCAACTCTATGGTGCGCGAGGTGACGACCGATGAAAGCGGCAAGGCAACTGGCGTGTCGTACATTAACAAAGCAGACAAAAAGGAATATCAGCTTAAGGGACGCATCGTCATCTTAGCGGCTTCGGCCTGCAGCAGCGCGCGCATTTTGCTCAATTCGAAAAGTGATCATCATGAAAGAGGCCTGGGTAATAGCAGTGGTCACGTAGGACGTTATCTTCATGACTCTACCGGTGCAAGCCGCGCGGCCTTTTTGCCCGAGCTGATGGACCGAGATATTTATAACGAAGACGGCGTGGGTGGTATGCATGTCTACACCCCGTGGTGGCTCGAAAATTCTACGTTAGATTTTCCACGCGGCTATCATCTGGAGATAGGCGGTGGCATGGGCATGCCGTCATACGGGTTTGGTTTCGCGGCTAATCAATACAATGACTATTTGGGCGAACGGGTCGGCGGCTATGGTAATGGACTGCGGGATGATATTCGGCGCTTCTATGGTGCGCGGCTCAGTATCGCGTGTCGGGGTGAAAGCGTACCGCAGTTTGATAACTACTGTGAGCTAGATCCTGAGGTGGTCGATGAGTGGGGCATTCCTGTTCTGCGCTTTAACTACCAATGGACCGATTACGAGATCGATCAGGCAAAGCACATGCAAGAATCAATGGAGGCGTTGCTCGAGGCGTCTGGCGGTATTTTGCTGGGCGAGAAACCGGGTGCCAATCGTAAATACGGTCTTGCAAAGCCGGGTGAAATTATTCACGAGGTGGGCACAACCAGAATGGGCCTAGACCCGAAAACTTCGGTGACGAATCAATTCGGCCAGCTGCACGACGCAAGCAATGTGTTCGTTGTCGATGCGGGTACTTTTGTCTCCCAAGCCGATAAAAATCCTACGTGGACGATTCTCGCGCTATCGTGGCGCGCGTCGGACTACATTATCGAGCAGATGAAACAGCAAAATATTTAGGGTGCGAGCGATGACTAAACCGATCAGCAACAGCGTTGCGATAAATAGACGAGACGTACTTAAAGCGCTCATGCTCGCCCCTCTTGCGGGCTCCCTGCTAGCGAGCTCTGGCTGCGCCCCCAGTGCAACGTCGCGGGCGGTGTCGTGGACATCGCTGCCAACGCACTATTCCTACGCACGAACCGACGCTGAAAAACAGCGCGACGCCGAACTTTTTGCAGAGACTTTTTTTCGCGAACATGAACTGCTTACCCTCGCCGTGCTATGCGACATCATCCTGCCATCTAATCATCAAAACGGCGGCGCGCTCGCTGCGGGGCTTCCCGATTTCGTTGAGTTCATGGCGAAAGACCGAGCACAGTATAAACGGCCGCTACGTGATGGCATCGCGTGGCTCGATAGCTATGCCCTAGAAAACTTTGGCGCAAGGTTCATCGATATTGAAGAGCAGCAGTTGGCAATCTGCGACGAGATCGCTTATCCGGATGTACAGGACGATGCGCTTCAGCCGGGCATCGCTTTCTTTACGCTAATGCGTAATATGACACTCACTGGGTATTACACGACCGAGCTAGGTTTTCGCGATTTAGGGTATCAGGGAAACACACCTAACATCTGGGACGGCGTGCCCGAAGCAGTGTTAGCAAGGCATGGGAAAAGCTATGACGCAGAGTGGTTGGCAAAGTGTGTTGATCAAACGCGCCGTGATATCACCGCCGATTGGGACGATGAGATGAATCTCATTACGTAAGCTATTTAAATGGTCATGACGAGAGAAAACTATGAAATTTTTTGCCTCCAATATGTTAGCCGCCTTCGGCGTTAGTCTGTTCTTGTCTGCGCATAGCGTCGCTGCGGAGCCGTCGAATGCCTGTGCCGCGGACTCAGGTATCAGCTATGTCTGTGGCTTGACGAATGCCGAAGATCTGCTGAGCGTCGGCGACAGTGGGTTTATCCTAACGTCTGGAATGACTAGCGAAGGGGTAAACGGGCATGTCTATCTGATCGATCCCGACGATAACAGTTGGCATGATTTAGTCAGCGCCCTTAATTTCTCCCAAGATTTTGACAGCGTTTCCTATTCAAGCTGTCCAGGTTTATTCGATGTCACCAATTTTTCAGCTCACGGCCTTGCTCTGCGCGAAACCGGCGCCGACGTGTTTGATTTGTACATCACGAGCCATGGCGGGCGTGAAGCCATCGAAATTTTTGACCTAAGCTTAGCCGGTGGCGACGCGAAGCTAACGTGGCGAGGCTGTGTTCCGCTCGACGAATCGATCATGCACAACAGCGTCGCAATTCTCGCCGATGGCGGCTTTGCCACTACGCAGTTTATGGAATGGGAGAGAGGCATCGCGGCGTCTGTGACGGGTCTAGTCAAAGGCGGTGTCGTCATCTGGCGCCCAGGAAGTGAGCCTGCTGTGCTGGTAGGCAGCGAGCTGGCTGGGCCTAACGGTATTGTTGTGTCTGATGATAATCGTTATCTCTACGTGGCCGCATTAGGCACGCGAGAGCTGGTACGATTCGATCTTAGCCAGGAGCCTGTCGCGAGTGATTCGGTTGCGCTAGACATTATTCTCGACAACATCCGCTGGGGCGAATCAGGCAAACTGCTCACCGCTGGTGGCAACGCCGACGGCAATGGGTGGTCGGTAGTTGAAGTTGATGCCGCATCGCTTGAAGCAAAAAGAATAGGCGGCATGGACGGTGACGCAGCACTGCAGCGCGTGAGCTCCGCGCTACAAGTGGGCGACCAGATTTGGGTTGGTACCTACAGTGGCGACCGTGTTGGGTATTTTGCTCGCGACTAAACGATGTGAAGCCGCAGCGCGTTTAACCCTCGCAGCGCTGCGGAATTACTCTTGCCTCGTCGGACGGCGCAGCGGTGACTTTGCCTTCGGCGGCGAGCTGATCATAGGCAACTTGCTGAAGCTCAGCAGTCTCTGCAGATGAAAACCCCAACTCATAGCCTGAACATTCATTGCGCCCCAGTGAGCGCGGGTCAATGCCCGTAACGTTTCCAAAGACGACTAACGCCTCAAGATAATAACCATAACTGCTCGCGTGATAGTGATCCCATGTCCAGAGGTCGACCTGTCCTGGCGCTATGCCGTCATAGGGATTCGGGTCGGCAACGCCGGTTGCCATCGCGCGCGACCAGGCCTCGCCAACAGGGTTTACCGAAGCGCCAACGCCCACAGCTGCTGTGTCGTAGCCTGCACGAATATCTATCGCCATCTGCTCGATGGGCGTGCCATGCCAAGGCTTATTTTCGGGGTAGACCATGTCGGCACGCGACCATGTCGCGGAAAGATAGAGTTTGGAGTCCGCATTGAGTCCACGCAGGAATTCAGCCATGTCGGCAACGGTTGCGATAAGTGTGGCAGGGTTGCCCGGTGCGTCTCTATCGAGTGTGCTAAAGCCGTGCATGACTGCATGATCCCAAGGCTGCTGGCCAATCAGCTCTAGCCGATTAGCAAGATGGAAGTCGAGGCCTGCACCTGGGTAAGTTTCGATCGATACTTCATAGTCGACGCCCGCCTGATCGGCGAAGGATTTGAACAGGGCAGGAACACCTCCGGTGCCTTCTTTGTTAAGGTCGGTTACGGTATCCGCGCGGTAATAGCGCGCGGCTGAGCCATAGCCAAAGGTAAAACTGTTGCCGATAAACAAAACGCTCTCGGCCGCGTGTGTAGAGCTTGCCGGCATCGCAAATAATAGCGCGGCTGCAGCGAGAGAGAGTCGTTTGCCGAATAATCGAGGTGTGTTCATGTTTTTGCTTCCTTGGGTTCAGGGCAAATAATCGTAAGGCTTCAAGACCGTTTTTAATGCGAGGTTAACAGCGTAGCACCGCTTTAGCAGAAAGCCGAGCACTACACCTGTGTCAAATTGTCAGTGATTATTGAACAAGAGAAGACTTCCGAATCAGGACAAAATCACTTGGGATACGCACAGATTCTAGTAGTATTAGGCCAAAGCCATACCATTCTCTCCAAAGGCGTATCCTATGAATAACAATAATTTCTCCAGGCGACGGTTTCTTCAGGCAGGAGGCGCCGCGGCGATTTGGGTTCCTGCATCGGTTCGAGGCTATACCTCAAAAGAGATGCAGGATTTTTACGCGAATGGAGAGATGTCTGTCAACGTCTCTAAATGGGAGCTGGACACGCCTGCGCTGTGTGTCGATCTCGATCGCCTCGAAGGTAATCTGGATAAGATGGCGACGACATTGTCGAACAATGGCATCACGAGTCGCCCGCATGCCAAAACACATAAATGCCCGACGATTGCGCATATGCAGATGGCGAGAGGGTCGGTTGGCATTTGTACCGCGAAGGTCAGCGAGGCCGAGGCGATGTTTCGTAACGGCATCGACCAAATACTCAATACTAGCGGCAATGTTACGCCGACAAAAATCAATCGAGCGATGAATCTGGCGCAGCAGTGCCCAGGGTTTATTCAAGCAACCGATTCGCAGTCTAATGCGCGTCTTTTGTCGGAGGCGGCCGTGGCAAAGGGTATTATTGCCGATGTGGTCGTTGACGTTGATCCGGGCATTAAACGAACAGGTACACCATTTGGTCAACCTGCGGTGCAACTCGCGCAGATTGTCGATCGTCTGCCGGGGCTACGATTTAGGGGCATGCTTTGCTATGACGCGGCAGCTCAGCATGTGGTCGGTTTTCAAACACGGAAAATGCAAACACTGGAACGGATGGTTCAGGCAACCGATACCTTTAATCTGATGAAAGCATCGGGTCTTAACGCCGAAATTTTTAGCGGCGGCGGCACGGGCACTTACAACATTGATCACGAAACGGTGGGATTGACCGATGTGCAGGTAGGAAGTTATGTGTTTATGGATGCGCAGTATTTGTCGATAGGTGGGGAGCAAGACCTCGAAGTTTATTCTGACTTCGCTGCATCGCTTACAGTGATGACTACGGTGCTGAATGACCAATACGAGGGTCGTGCAACCTCAGATGCTGGCGCGAAAGCCTGCACAATTAATCAGCCATGGCCTATTATCAAAGGCGAGTCCGACATGACCTATCGGTCGGGCTCGGATGAATTTGGCACCATACTTTATGGTGATAATCCGTCGCGTAATTACAAAGTGGGCGACAAGTTAGAGGTTATCGTTTCTCACTGTGATCCGGTCGTAAACCTTTATGACCAGATGTACGCGATTCGAGGTGACAAAGTCGAAGCGGTTTGGCCAATTTCAGCGCGGGGAATGTCTGCTTAAGTCGCGGCGAGTTTAGGCATTAAATAAGGCGCGTAAGTGAGGATTTAACATCCTTCCATGTGGGTCTAATTCTCTCCTAAGATCCATGAAGTCGTTGAAACGTGGATAGAGCCTAGATAACTCTTTGTGCGTCAGGCTGTGCACTTTGCCCCAATGTGGCCGACCGCCGTATTTCCAAAAAATCGGTTCTATTCTATTAAAGTAGGGGCGGTAGTCTTCGCTAGCCATGCGATGAATCGAAATAGTGGCGTGGGAGTGCTCGCCGTAAGACATGCTTAGCCAGTCTTGATCGGCGCCCACGTAGCGGTATTCCAACACAAACTGCACGTCGATTTTCTCATCGTATATAGTTTTCAAAATTTCCCGCAAGCATTCGGCCCCTACCTCGGCGGCCACCGAATATTCCATCTCGTTGAAACGGCTATTGCGCACGTTCGAGAGGATTTTATGTGAAACATCGACCGACTCGGTCGCTTGAATACGCGAAGCCGTCGCGTTACTCATTCGCCTGCGTTCGGCCGGAGTAGGGTTATCGCTTAATCCAAGCGATTCGGCGATAGAGGCATCGTCGCTGGGCACAGCTTCTACTTCGATCTGGCCGATAGGCTCGTCGGTTTCATCGATCGAAAGCACTAATGAATAGTCGGAGTAGACCAATGGAAATATTTCGAAATGGCGGTGTGACGCAGCTAGCTCGTCAAAATTTTCCAGAATATCTTCGGTTGGCGCGGCCCATTCGCGTTTCTTTAATTTGTAGGACTCGCGGTTTTGCATTGTCACCTGAGTCACGATACCTAGTGCGCCAACATTGACCCGCGCTGCATGCAGTAGGTCTTGGTTAGTTGAGTCGATCTCCATAACCTCACCGCTCGGCGTGACAAGGCGCAGTGAGGCGACACAGGCCGACAATGCTTGAAGAGTGACGCCCGTGCCATGAGTACCGGTAGCGATAGCGCCTGCGACCGTTTGCCTGTCAATATCGGGCAGGTTGATCATGCCCTGCCCGATTGCGGCGAGAGGGTCGCCGAGATCGCCAAGCCGCGATCCTGCTCCTATCGTTGCTTGTTTCGTCTCGGAATCATAGTCGAGTATGCCGCTCAGCCGATCAATAACGATGAGGTGCCCATCGGTGGGCACAAGCGGGCTGAAAGAATGGCTTGAGCCAACAGGGCGGATGGCGCCACTTGTCTTTTTTAACAAACTGCTGAGCTGGTCTTCGCTGCCGATGTCATAGCGGCCAGCAGGCTGGCAGGTCTGCCCGCCAGACCAATTGCTCCAGGGAACTGACTCAGCAAAGGCGCCTCCTTTAACGGCGAAACCACCAACACCACTAAATAGCGCAGCCTTAACGCTTGAAGCGAGAAACGAGCGGCGTGAAATCTTTCTCATCACTTAACTCCTGCCATAAAGTCGATCATCACTCGAAAGTCGGCGGCCTCGCAGCTCATACAATAACCTAGGGGCGGCATGGAATTGATCCCATTAACGACATTATTGAGCAGGGCAGCTTCACCCTTTTGCAGCCGTTGTTGCCATTCTTCAGTGTCGCCTACGATCGGCGCATTGGCTTCGCCGGTTATATGGCATAAAGCGCAGCTGCGCGCCCACTTCGCCATTGCCTCAGAGCCTGCGGAATCGCTCATACTGGGGTTAGTCACGCCCAGGCCATTGCCGAGGAGGTTGGGTTCAGCAGCGCTAAGGGAGGTGCTTAGTAGCCCGAGGATAGAGGCTAGTGCGAGCATTCTGAGTATGAACATTCTGAGCAATAGGGCCTTCATAGAGAGTCTCTCTGCGTGTGTTGAGGTCTATGCACTCTTTTCTTCAGGCTTTGGTAGTAATTCATTAGCTAAAAGAGCTGCCTAGATAGCCTTCCACACTACTAAAAAAGAGGGCTCGCAGGCAATAGTAGGGTAACTGCAGATTAAATCGAATAATACTGGACTCTTCGGCCACTTAAGATTAAATTCCCGTTCCGAAAATCTTACCTCGAACGCCAGGTTTGCTGGATTGGTAAATCACTGAATTTATTCAGCTTTGACTGAACCCGACTGGACGCTAGTTTACTACTCTCATGACAAAAATCCTCATCATAGGGGCGGGCGGCGTTGGCCGTGTCGTAGCCCATAAGTGTGCGCAACTTTCCGAAGTTTTCACTGAAATCATGCTTGCGAGCCGCACGCTGTCTAAATGCGAGCAAATTGCTGCCGAGATCAACGAGAAAATGGGGCGCAGCATAACAACCGCGCAGGTTGATGCCGACAATGTCCCTGAGCTTGTCACTCTGTTAAAGCAGGTCAAACCGACTCTCGTCATCAATGTTGCGCTGCCTTATCAGGATCTGACGATAATGGATGCCTGTCTCGAGGCGGGGGTGAACTATTTGGACACGGCCAACTACGAGCCTCTCGATACAGCGAAATTCGAATACAGCTGGCAATGGGCTTATCACGAAAAGTTTGAGAAGGCTGGTTTGATGGCCTTACTCGGTAGCGGCTTCGATCCGGGTGCGACTAATGTATTCACCGCCTATCTGCAAAAGCACTGTTTTGATGAGATCCACACGCTAGACATCATCGACGTAAACGGCGGCGATCACGGCTACGCGTTCGCAACTAATTTCAATCCCGAGATCAATATTCGCGAGATTACAGCCGAATGCCGGCACTGGGAAAACGGCGAGTTCGTTGCCACCCCTGCGATGTCCGAGAAGCGCTCGTTTACCTGTCCCGAAGGTGTTGGCACCTTTAACGTCTACCGTATGTATCACGAAGAGCTCGAGTCGCTTACCAAGCATATTCCCACGCTGAAAAAAGCGCAGTTCTGGATGAGCTTCGGTGACAACTACCTCAAGTATCTCGACGTGTTGGTTAACGTCGGTATGACAGGTATCGAGCCTGTCGATTTCGGCGGACAGAAAATAGTACCGGTGCAATTTCTGAAAGCGTTGCTGCCCGATCCGTCGACTCTAGGCCCGCGCACCAAAGGCAAGACTTGCATAGGGTGTCTCGCGACAGGCATCAAAGACGGCGAGCAAAGAACAGTGTATCTCTACAACATCTGTGATCATCAGGTTTGCTACGAAGAAGTGTTGTCGCAGGCTATTTCCTACACGACTGGCGTGCCGGCGATGATAGGCGCAAAGATGATCCTCGAAGACAAATGGCGAAAACCGGGCGTCTGGAATATGGAACAGATGGACCCCGACCCCTTCATGGCTGATATGAACAGCTATGGTTTGCCATGGAGGCTGATTGAGGCCCCCGACTTCGAGTTGACTTAAGACATGACCGAATACATTCGTCCCGCATCCGACAGTTTTCTGACGTTTGACCCCAGCCGAGTTCCCTCTCCCTGTTTCGTTGTTGACGAGGCCGCAGTCGAGCGCAACTTGCAGATTCTCGCCGATTTTCAGGAGCGTTCTGGTGCGAAGGTGCTACTCGCGCTGAAAGCGTTTGGCATGTATTCCTTAGGCCCGCTGTTCAAAAAATACCTCGCGGGTACCTGTGCGAGTGGATTAGCAGAAGCGAGATTGGGGCGGGAGGAATTTGGCGGCGAGGTCCATGTGTTTTCAGCCGCCTATAAAAATTCAGATCTCAGCGAGATCATGAAAATCGCCGATCATGTGATTCTCAATTCACTGGGTCAATGGGATAGATTTAAGGCGCTAGCAGAGTCGGCAATGAGTGCTCGGCCTGAACTGCAAATCGGTCTGCGCATTAACCCCGAACATTCCGAAGGCGCGCTACCGATTTACGATCCGTGCACAGCGGGTTCGCGCCTTGGCGTTCCCCTCTCTCAATTAGTTGATACAGATCTGTCGATGTTCAGCGGCCTGCATTTTCATACGTTATGCCAGCAGGGCTATGCACCGCTTGATCGGACGCTCGCTAAAATAGAGAGTGAGTTTGGCGATCGTCTCTCTCAGTTCGAATGGCTTAACTTCGGTGGCGGACATCTCTTAGCGCACCCCGACTACGATATCGAAGCACTTATCGTGCGGATTAAAGACTTCTCGGAGAAATACGGCTTGCAGATTTACCTTGAGCCCGGCGAGGGAATTGTAAATAAGACCGGCGTGATGGTGGCAGAAATTCTCGACACGATGACAAACGTGACAGATATCGCGATCATCGATTGCTCCGCGACCTGTCACATGCCTGATATTCTCGAGATGCCCTACCGAGCAAATATTTTTCACTCGGGTTTGCCTGGAGATTACGAGCATACCTACAGGCTCGGCGGTTTAAGCTGCCTCGCGGGCGATGTCGTTGGTGATTACAGCTTCGAAAAACCGCTTAAAGTGGGCGACCGAATCATGTTCGATGATATGGCGCACTACACAATGGTAAAAACGTCGACTTTTAACGGTGTGCAGTTGCCCTCAATCGCGATTTGGAACTCTCAGTCTGATGAGGTGCGAGTGGTCAAGGGTTTCACTTACGAAGACTTCCGAGACCGACTTTCTTAAAGTGCACAGGCTTAGAAGTACA
>Ga0209198_1000272_pt1 | contig 48640 bp, 36 predicted proteins | sample COGITO_mtgs_1105_2_FD_184804 | JGI IMG/M metagenome (GOLD analysis project Ga0209198, IMG submission 184804) | Pelagic marine microbial communities from North Sea - COGITO_mtgs_110519 (SPAdes) (version 2) | ecosystem: Environmental > Aquatic > Marine > Epipelagic ...
CAATTCTTGGAGAAACTACTAATACATTTACTCCACCAAGTACTCCAGTTAGTTCTATCAATTACTTTGCTGTATTGACATTTGCAGATGGAGGATGTGATCCAATTAAATCAGCCTGTGCATTGGTTACCGTTGTTCCCGATCCAACAGTCACTATTGAATCAGCAGCTCCAACTCCAATTTGTATAGATGGCACCATTTCCGATATCGAAGTAAGCACTACAGGCGGTACCGGCAGCGTATCTTACGACTGGTACATTTCCGACGTGGCAGGAACCTTAATAAGCATTCACCCAAACAGCACAGACTCAGCAACCTTTAATCCGGGAGTTTTCACAACGGCAGGAGAATTTTATTTTGTAGCCGTTGCTAATTTTGATGGCAGTGGTTGTGATCAGGCCCCAAGTTTAGTCGTCACAGTTGAAGTTGTAAATGACCCAGTATTAACCGCACCCCTTTCCACTCAAACCATTTGTGAAAGCAGTACACCCACGGATTTAGAAGTGATTGCAACAGGAGGCACCGGAACCTATAGTTACCAGTGGTTTTCAAACACCACCAACACCACTACAGGCAGCACCTTACTAACAGGCGCTACCACTTCCATACACACACCAGCTACAACCCCACCAGGTACCGTTTACTATTACTGTGTAGTCACTACCGACGCCTCTGGATGTGAAACAACAAGTTCTTTATCCGAAGTAATAGTCAATGAAGGCCCTTCAATAAGTCAACAGCCACTCGCCACACAAACCGTTTGTTTGGATGGCACTACCACCCCATTAGAAGTTGATTATATTAATGGAGTAGGCACACCAACCTATCAGTGGTATTCATCAGGTTTAACATGTGACACCAGCGATTTAAGCAATCCAATTCTTGGAGAAACTACTAATACATTTACTCCACCAAGTACTCCAGTTAGTTCTATCAATTACTTTGCTGTATTGACATTTGCAGATGGAGGATGTGATCCAATTAAATCAGCCTGTGCATTGGTGAATGTCGGAGAAGTTCCTGTTATTGATGACGTACAAGTTATAATTTGCTCTGAAGCTAACTTTAATGTTTCACCAACAAATGGTGGTGGTATAAATGCCAACGATATTGTCCCAGCCACAACAGAATATACTTGGACCGTAGTTGCACCTACTTTTATTAGTGGTGCCTCAGATAATTTAGTGCAAGCAGCTTCAATTTTTCAAACATTAGTAAATGCTACTAATACCGTCCAAGAAGTTGTTTATACAGTGACACCAATTTCTACAGCTATTGGGGAGTGTATTGGAGATTCATTTACAATTACTGTGTTTGTAAATCCAACACCAGCAATAGCTGATAAAACACTGACATTATGTTCAGAAGAACCGTTTAGTTTTACGGCATCTGGCGATGGATCTGCAGGTTCAGACACTGTCCCTGCCAATACAACCTATACTTGGACCGTTGTTGATAATCCAAATATTACAGGGGAAACAACTGACACTACGGGAACTCCTTCTCTAGATCAGACCCTTATAAACCAAACAAACACTCCACAATTGGTGGTTTATACGATTACTCCAGAGTCCGATTTTGGATGTGTAGGCGATGAATTTACTCTTACGGTTACTGTAGATCCAGTCCCTTTTATTTTGGATACAGCGTTGGAGATTTGTAGTGGAGAAGCCTTTACAGTTACTCCTTTAAATGATGAGCCAACCGAAATTGTCCCTGCCAATACAACTTATACTTGGACAGTTTCCACTAATGTAAATATTACGGGTGCATCTGATGTTACTGTAGGGGAAAATTTAATTAACCAAACACTCATAAATATTAATCCATTAAATGTACCTGAAGATATCACTTATACGGTCATTCCATTGAGTGGTGTTTGTGCAGGGTCTCCTTTTGAGATTACTGTCACAGTGAAACCAAATCCACAAGTTTTTGTGTCAATTCCTGACCAAACAGCTTGTAGCGGTGATTTGTTTTCTCAGGTCGATTTCACTTCTAGTGTTCCAAATACAACCTATCAATACGATCTACTAGATCCAACTTTAGTACCAGCTGGTGTCTCAGGATATCTTGCAAATGTCACTGGTACAGGAGATTTCTTTCCAGCTTTAACACTTACGAATACTACGACCGATCCTTTTACACTTACATACTCAGTTGAACCTTTATCGGAAGGCTGTAACGGAACTCCTGTAACGTTTGATATCACAATCAACCCGAGTCCTGGTATTATTTTTAGTGAAACAGATCAAGAATTATGTGACTTAGGAACTTCAGTAGCGGTAACGCTTACATCCGCATCTCCTAATGTTAACATTCAGTGGTCAACAACAGTTCCACTAGGGTTGTTAGGAGTAGGAGTGTTAACGGGAACGGATGAAATTCCAGTTTATACATTGGATAACACTACGAATGCCCCCATTGATTTAGTGTTCACAGCATCTGCAACGACCAATGACGCCTCGGCTTGTCCAGGAGCTGATTTCACATATACAATTACAGTAAATCCAACCACTACCATAGATGCGATTGGAGATCAGATTATATGTAGTAGAGACGGATTTACAGATGTATTTATTACATCTCCAACAACTCCTTTAGGGTCATTGACCTACGAATGGGAAGTGACTGCTGCTGGTCCAAGTTTAAGTGGGTTTACGCCTGATTCAGCAGGTCCAATTGCGTTTACAACGCCTATTTTAGGTGAAACGATTCTGAACGCTTCTAACCTTTCAGAAGATTTGGTTTACACATTAACACCATTTTTTAATGGGTGTGTAGGGGATACGCAGGAGTTTACAATCACTGTCAATCCAACACCAGAAATTTTTGCTATGATTGATACGATTTGTAGTGAAGACACTTTTGATGTCAATCCAATAAATGGCGATCCAACAGTTGCAACCATAGTCCCTTCAAATACAACGTATGTTTGGACTGTTGTTGATAATCCTAACGTAACAGGTGATTCAGATGAAGCCCTTCCACAAACAAGCATCAGTCAAACGTTAGTCAATGAGACCAATGTGACTCAGGATGTTGTGTACACAATCACCCCAATTTCTGATTTAGGATGTGATGGACCGACGTTTGAACTAACGGTGACAGTTGAATCACGTCCAATAATTTCGGATAAAATTGATGGTATTTGTAGTGGAGACACATTTACAGTCACACCAACAGACAATGCACCTCTTGAAATTGTTCCAACCAATACATTGTACACATGGACGGTTGTTCCAGCTGCGGATAATGCCTTTGTAACAGGATTTAGTGATGTGACAGTGCCAACGGCACCAATTAGTCAAACACTGATTAATCTATCAGACGATGTAAGAATCATTACCTATATAGTAACACCTAGTTCAGGAACTTGTATCGGACTTCCATTTGAATTAGAAGTCACCTTAAGTCCAAGGCCTTTTATTGAAGATGTAGTTGTAGATCCGATTTGTAGTGAAGATACTTTTGTAGTTTCTCCACAAACAGGGGTGCCAAATGCCAATATTGTAGTACCAATAGGGACTACCTATACATGGACGGTGGTAGCCAATCCAAATGTGGATGGTGAAAGTGATGAAATCGTTCCTCAAACAGAAATCAGTCAAACACTTACAAACACAACTTCGGTAACTCAAACTATAGAATATACGGTGACACCACTTTCAACTGGATGTGCAGGTTTAACATTCCAAGTGTTTGTAGATGTGAAACCACGACCATTCATTGTCGCTGGGCCACAAACACAAGATACACAGTGTAGTGGAAGTCCTTTTGTAATTGCTCCACAAGATGGGGTGCCTACAGCGGATACAATTGTCCCAGTAGGAACGCAATATACATGGGTTATTTCTGTTGGAAACTCTAACTTAACAGGTTGGAGTGATCAATTGACTGCTGTAGATATAATAACGCAAACATTAACAAATTCGTCGAATACGCCTCAGCAAATCATCTATTCAATCACACCCGAAGCAGATGGATGTGTAGGTCCAACATTTGATGCGGTCATTACAATTGAACCAAAGCCATTTGTTTCAAACGTAATCCAAGATTTATGTGATTCGACTTCATATATATTAAGCCCAGTTAATGGTGTGTCACCTGATACGACATCAATTATTCCTGATGTTACCTTATATACTTGGGGAGCACCAACTGTAACAGGAGGTATAACTGGAGGGTCAGTAGGAGTGGACGAAGCCTTTTTTGATACTGGAGTTTTAGAAAATCCAACTACGAATTTTCAAACGGCCGTGTTTACCATTACGCCTAATTACTATGTGCCATCCAATTTGACAACGCCTCAATGTATTGGTGATACTTTTACAGTTACAATAACACTCTCACCATCTCCAGAAATAAATGAAGTAATTACCAATATTGCGTGTAGTTTTAGTGCACTTTGTGAAGCGTCTATAGATATCAGCCCAGTAGGAATTGCACCTTTTACATATAATTGGACCTCTTTAGAAGGCAATCCAATTGCCGATCCAACAGCAGAAGATATAGCAGACCTTTGTCCAGGAACCTATGAATTAGCAATTACAGATAATTCAAACTGTACTTATATATTTCAATATCTAGTTGAACCACCAACACCAGTTGATTTCACACTAGAAAGACGCGTTGATATTTCCTGTAATAATGTTGATGTCCCTCCTTGTGATGGGTATATTGAAATGAGCCTTACAGGTGGTACCTTACCTTATGCATTGATCGAATATTACACAGAAACAATTCCAAATTCAGGAGTGTTTGATGCAGGACCTTTTTTCAATGCAGTCAATCCACTTGAATTGTCCAATGCCTGTGAAGGAAACTATGTGATGAAAGTAGTCGATGCCAATGGATGTCTATTTGTGTCTGACACCATTACAATTGAACAGTTAAACACACCTGTTTCTTTAACGTCAACACTTTCAGAGTTTAATGGATTTAATATTGATTGTACAACTGCAAATACTGGGTTTGTATCAGTAGATTTGTCAGGAGGCTCTGGAACCTATAACTATAGTTTTGAAAATAATTTCGGAGCTGTCTTGTTTGATGGAACTCTTATAACGGCACCAGCCACGATCCTTTTTGACAACTTGGTTGCAGGAGATTATACACTAATCGTTGAAGATCCAAATTGTCCAAACCAAATTATTCAAACCTATACACTTACGGAACCTACGCCTGTAATTGTTACAGCGACTTTAGTAGATCCAATTCTATGTTTTGGTGAACTAGCAACCTATGAAGTAACCGCTACAGGGGGAGTGCCTCCATATACTGGGATAGGATTTGTGGATGTTTTCAGTGGTCCAGGCGTATTTGTGGTCACAGACTCTAATGGATGTTCTGCTCAAGATGTAACGGTTGTTACAGAGCCAGCTCAAGTACTTGCTACTGATATTGTAAATGATGCACTTTGTTTTGAAGATGAAGGGGCACTGGTAGTGACACCAACCGGTGGAACAGGTATTCTTACAGTGTCATTATTTGATGCGGCAAATGTATTTATACGAAGCCTTCTCACAACACAAGGAGTTGCAGTACAGTTTGATGAATTTGAAGGCGCTTATTTTTATAATGTTACAGATGAAAATAATTGTGAATTTGGACCTATTGCTATCACGATTGGTGAGCCAGGTCCAATTGAAATAGTCGATACAGTCGTTACACAACCCGATTGTAATACAGTCCCAGCTTGGGCATTCAATAATGGATCTATTTGTATCACCATTACAGGAGGAACAAATCCATTCCCAATAGGAGCTGGATGGGTTGATAATGGCGGTGGTCAGTGGTGTTTAAGCGGACTTACTGAAGGGACTTATCCTCTTGATGTCACCGACATCAATGGTTGTCCATTATTTGTACCAGTACCAGATGTGATTCTTACACGACCCCCTGAAATTACTGCGTTTTTCACAGATACTTTAGCGATTGATTGTGCAACGGATACCGCTACACAAACCAACGTTATCTTTGTGAGTGGAGGTGTACCTCCTTATGAAATCACATGGTCAGGAGGTGTTTGGGATCCAGCAACGCAAGAAGTGATGCAAACGTCTGTTGGTGGAATTTACACTGCTTTTGTAAACGACCAATATGGAATTGCTAATGGTTGTCCTCCAATCCCATTTGTTTTAGATCCAATTACATTCTTTGAATTTGGAATAGCAGACTTTACGCTTAATTCGCTCAACAGTGATTTTTGTGGAATCTTTGCAATTGACGATCCAGTAAACTTCCAAAACACATCTTTTGGAGATGTTGTCAATTTCACCTGGAATTTTGGTGATGGTTCAGCGCCATTAAGCGGCGTGGATGCACCAACTCACATTTATAATCAACTAGGTGAATATACAATTGATTTAACAGTAGAAGATGCCTACGGATGTTTTGACACCTACTCAGAAACTATAAAAGTGACTAAAGGATACGAAATCGTATTACCAAACGCGTTTACCCCTAACGGAGATGGTATAAATGAGACCATGCGTCCAGTGTTTAGTTGTATGACCAATGTTCAAATGGGTATTTATGATACTTGGGGATCTTTATTGTATGCTGAAGAAGGAGATACAATTACAGGATGGGACGGTACCATTGATGGAAACCCAGTTGAAAATGGGAACTATATTATGGTCGTCACAGCAGAAACATTCAACGGCCAAGTAATAGAGATGAATGGTCCAGTAACCTTAATTAAATAAGATTTTAAGATGAAAAAATATATTATAATACTAACTGTTTTAGTGTGTTTCAAAGGTTATTCTCAAGATCCAATTCACACCCAGTTTTTTATGATTCCCGAAACATTGAGCTCTAGCTTTACAGGGGGGAAACAATCCACAAGAGCTGGGATTATTCACCGAACACAATGGGCGGGTTTAAATTTCAGTATCAATACACAATTTGCTTTTGTAGATAACTGGTTTGAAGAAGTCAGTAGTGGTATAGGAATTAGTGTGTTGAACCATCAAGAAACCACTACGCGTTATAATTTCACACAAGTAAATTTAAACTATGCCTATCAGTTTTCAATTTCAGAAGATTGGAATGTAAGACCCAGTATTTCAGCAGGCTATGGTGCTAAAGATTTTGGATTTCAAAACTTATTATTAGAAGACCAAATCAATGTGTTTAGTGGAATTATAAATGCCAATTCTATAGATCCTATTAATTTAAATGAGTCGGTTCGATTTATAGATTTTAGTGCGTCTGTTCTCTTCAATAACGAAAATTCATGGGTAGGACTAACCGTTAAGCATTTGAACCAACCCAACATTTCAATGAGTTTTGATGGTCAAGAGAGTTTAGAAATGTTTATGTCTTTACATGGTTCACTTTATATTCCCACTGGAAGTTATAGAAATGAAAATAAATTATTTGTATTAGCGAATGCCATGCAGCAAGGAATTTACAGCCGTCTGGATTTAGGAGCTAAATATGAAATGGATCGGTTTTCATTCGCACTATTAGCGGCTACAAACCCTAACAAAGTAGATCCTAATAGCCATCTATTAACATCTATCAATGCATTTGTAGGAATGGATTGGGAAGGCTTTAAGTTTGGGTACTCCTATGATTTTAATATGTCGGATATCGGTCAGACAGGGGGCGTTTATGAACTCTCAATTTCGTATGATTTCCTAAACAACTATAAGTGCTTTGGATGTCCTGACTATTAAGTATTCTTAATTTTAATGAAATATTTTTTATCAGATTTCGGCTACGGATTCCAATTTAAGTAGTAATCTTGTATTTCGAGTTACCATACTAGTTGGATATTAAAACTTATTAAGTTATGCAATCTCGCCCTTTATTTTCCATTGTCATTCCAGTGTTTAATGAAGAAGACAACATTAAATTTTTGATCGCTTCTATTGAAAACGCCTTGGTCGCTTATAGGTATGAACTCATTTTTGTAGATGATTTTTCATCAGATGCAAGCTGTGAAATGATTAAATCAAATGCGAATCCATACACCACTCTAATAGCTTTTGAACATCATAGAGGTCAAAGTTCCGCACTTGCTTCTGGAATTAAAAGGGCACGAGGACACTATATAGTAACCATGGATGGTGACCTTCAAAACGACCCATCAGACATCCCAAAAATGCTAGGAATAATTCAAAACGAAGATTTGGATATGGTGATTGGTTTTCGTCAAAATAGACAAGATCCTTTCCTAAAAACAACGCCCTCTAAAATTGCAAATTTTGTTATAAGAATGACGACGCAACTCCAAATTAGAGATTCGGGTTGTGCCTTAAAAGTGATGACCTCCAAAATAGCCAAAGAACTTCCGCTTTATGGCGAACTGCATCGCTTTATGGCACTGAATGCGCACCTTAGAGGGGCAAGAATCAAAGAAGTTCCTGTCATTCATCACCCTCGAATCCATGGGGCCTCAAAATATGGACTCGAACGTACTTATAAAGTATTGAAGGATTTAAGCCAAATTCTCATTACTCACAAAAAAGCATACTCCAAAAGAGTTCGTACTTAGTTTCATATCATCACATTATTAAAAAAAATAATAGTAATTTTAGAGTCTGAATCAATCGGATGCAACCACAACCAATAAAAATAATCGAATGCCCACGAGATGCCATGCAAGGAATTAAGGCGTTCATTCCTACGGTTCAAAAAGTGCAATACCTTCAATCCTTGTTGCGAGTTGGTTTTGATACCATTGATTTTGGAAGCTTTGTATCCCCAAAAGCCATCCCTCAAATGGCGGATACGGCCGAAGTTTTAGCTCAATTAGATCTCAGTTCCACTTCAAGTAAATTACTGGCGATTGTGGCCAATCGGAGGGGAGCATTAGCTGCTGCATCCCATAAAGAAATTGATTTTTTAGGCTATCCGTTTTCAATCTCTGAAAATTTTCAAATGCGTAATACCCACAAAACAATTGCGGAATCTATTGAGATGCTACAAGAGATTTTAGAAATTGCACAGGCTCATAATAAACGTGTTGTGGTCTATATTTCCATGGCTTTTGGAAATCCTTATGGTGACCCTTGGAATGTAGATATTGTTGCCAAGTGGACAGAATTCTTACATAAAATGGGCGTTGAAATTCTGTCTTTGAGTGATACAATCGGAAGTTCTAATGCAGAGAGTATATCCTATTTATTTTCAAATTTAATTCCGGCTTATCCTCATATCGAATTTGGTGCGCACCTACACACCAATCCCTTACATTGGCATGCCAAAGTGGATGCTGCATATAAGGCAGGTTGTTTGAGGTTTGATGGTGCGATTCAAGGATTTGGAGGCTGTCCTATGGCCAAAGATGACCTAACGGGGAACATGCCAACAGAAAAATTACTTTCCTATTTTACAGCTCAAAAGGGAGTTACTAATTTGAATGCACTTAGTTTTGAAAGTGCTTTTAATGAGGCTACAAAAATCTTTTCTGTGTACCATTAAAAAAGGCCATTACTTACGTAATAGCCCTTTATTTTATATAATTATAGGTTTAGAATCTAAAGTCTAGACCTCCATAGATTCCAAAAGGATGTCCAGGACGTAAGCCAGCAGGCACTTTAGAAACCGCATAGGTTTTATCTAAAACATTAATAATTTTAGCCGATAAACTAAGTGATTTTGAAACATGGTATTTTCCTACAAAATCGATGATAAAGTTGGATGTGATCCCATTAGAAACGTTGACAGCCTCTGCGCTGGCTTCGGTTTTAAAGGCACCATTCAAACGGCCATTCAAGTTGAGTTCAAATTTATTATGTTCTAAGGATATAGAGGTGTTGAATTGATGCTTGGCAATGTAAGGCAACTCGTCACCGCTTTGAACTTCACCCCATAAATCATCATCACTGCCAAAACTGTTTAAAAACGTAGCATCTGTAAATGTATATCCAAAAGTAATAGGTAGGTCATAAGTCGTATTCTTTTGAAGTAGGTCATAATTTAATAACAATTCAATTCCTTTCACACTAACCTCTCCAGCGTTAAATTGTTCTAAGGATCCTGTACCTCCAGAAGCTGCTAAGTCACTGCCTAATAAGTTGCTGTAATCGTTATAAAACCCAACAATCTCTCCTCGCAATCCTTTAAAGTTGAAACGTGACCCTAATTCGTAATTGATACTTTCTTCTGATTCTTGCCCAACGGTATTTCCAGGAGGCGAAAAACCTTTATGCACCCCACCAAAAACAGAAGTTGAATTGTTAAACTTATAGTTGAACCCTATTCCAGGAATAAAAATAGATACTGTATTTTCTCTAATAGAAAGGTTTGCTCCAGTTCTGTTAAGGTCATCAGATCCAAAATCAGTTCTTTCCAATACGATATCTTCGTAACGAATTCCTGGGGTTATAGTAATATTGTTATACTTAAATTTGTACAAAACAGAACCTGCAAAAGCTGTCGCTTTACTAATGCGATTCGCATCACTTCCTGGTGCACCTGCAGAAGTTAAATTCATCTGTCCATCCGTGATGCTATAGCCATCTTTCCATTGAAAACGATCTTCATCATCATAATGATAACGCAATCCAATTTCAAGATCGTGAAACACCTCAGAACTGTTCCAATGAAAATCCAATTTAGTTTGAACTCCTTTTGAAAGATAAGTTCTGTTGTTTGCTTTTAGGATGAATGCATTTGCATCAGAATTAGAAGTTCCATTAATCATATCCATATAGTTAGGATAGTTTTGAGGGGCTTCTAGAATTTTAGAAATTTTTACTTTATCCCCACCAAAGACGACGTCATTAAGTTTATACCAATTTCGTGAGAAATCGTTGTGATAAGCGTTGCTTGTAATTTGTAAAAAGTTAGAAACATCTATTTTGTGTGTCACCATAAATTGAAGGTGTTCATTTGTCATTTTATCTTTTTGGGATGCTGCATATCGATCAAATGGACTGGTTTCAAAATCGTCGGTGGTTAAGCCTAGATACGTTTCATTTGAAGTTTCATCGGAATACTGAAATTTAAATTCAAGCGATTGATTAAATTTTGCATCCTGTTTATTTTGAAGTTTAAATTTAGCCACAACATCGTTTTTGTCAAAGCCAGTATTGTCGCCATTTGGTAAGTTTTTAAAACCGTTGGAATTGTTATTTAGATACTCCACCGAATATCCAAGATAGGTTTTAGAATCTCCAATTTTTAAATGTGTTTGACTGGTATTAAAGCTTCCATAACTTGTATTTATACTTCCTCTAAAACTGTCCGGAATTTGAGTGCTTACTAAATTAATAGCACCACCAGTCGTAAACGGGCCATACTGTATTTGACTGCTTCCTTTTAGGATTTCAACAGCTTGCATTCTGGCAACAGAAGGAAAATAATAGGCTGCAGGTGCACTGTAAGGGGCTGGTGCGATTAAGACACCATCTTCCATGACGGATATTTTTGCACTACGTTCTGGAGATGTTCCACGAAGACTGATATTTGGACGCAATCCAAAACCATCTTCTTCATATATATTCACTCCTGGCACTGATTTTAAGACCCTATTGATATCTGAGTATGAGAATTTTTCTAATTCTCCTGGGGAAAGATAATATGAAGATCCAGTTCTGTTTTTAGCCTCATATTTACTGCCAAAGATTACTTGGGAGTTGATAAAAACAGCTTCCAATTTTTGAATAGAATCAGTAGGTTTAGTAGGTTCTTGGGCATTTAAAATACCAATCCCTAATAAGGTAGTTTTGAGTAAGCTTTTCATTTTATTTAGACTGATTAAAAATAAGGATTAATTTTAAGGTGCAAAGTTACGAATGAATTTTAGCTTCACAAAGTTTATTTAGAATAAATAAAAATAAAAAACTTAAAATACTGATATTAAATTAGTTATTTTAGTAAAATATTTAATTTCATCGAATTTAGGAATATAAAAAATCAGTGATGCGTGAAAGCTTACTCGAATTCAGAGTTTTTTATAAATAATAGAATAATATGTGTTATTGAGCTAAAAAAAACTTAAATTTGCATGCAATTATAAGCTATTTGCTATGAATGCACATTTATCTAAAATTGTCGGAGAAGGTCTTACTTATGACGACGTCCTTTTAATTCCAGCCTATTCAGAAGTTTTACCTCGTGATGTGAGTATTAAATCTCAATTCACCAAAAACATTTCATTGAATGTTCCAATCAGCTCAGCTGCAATGGACACCGTAACTGAAAGTAAAATGGCCATAGCGATGGCTCGTGAGGGAGGAATTGGTGTATTGCATAAAAACATGACCATCGAACAACAGGCCATTAAGGTTCGAAAAGTGAAACGAGCCGAAAGCGGTATGATTATCGACCCAGTGACTCTGCCATTAGATGCGACAGTTAAGGATGCACAAATGAGTATGAAGGAACATAGGATTGGAGGTATTCCGATTATTGATAATGACGGCTATTTAAAAGGAATTGTAACCAATAGAGATTTACGATTCGAAAAAGAAAGCACACGTCCTATTACAGAAATCATGACAGCTGAAGGGTTGGTCACTACTTCTGAAGGAACTTCTTTAAAGCAAGCAGAAGTGATTTTACAAAAAAATAAAATTGAAAAATTACCAGTTGTGGATGCCGATTTTAAATTGATAGGACTCATAACTTTTAGAGATATTACAAAATTAACGCAGAAACCAATTTCTAACAAAGATACTTATGGAAGACTTCGAGTTGCCGCAGCAATTGGCGTCACACCAGACGCTGTTGAACGTACCGCAGCCTTAGTGAAATCTGGAGTTGATGCCGTTATAATTGATACAGCGCATGGACATACAAAAGGAGTTGTTGATGTTTTAAAATCGATTAAAGCAAAATATCCAGATTTGGATGTTGTAGTTGGGAATATTGCCACTGCTGAAGCTGCTAAATATCTAGTTGAGGCAGGAGCCGATGCTGTTAAAGTTGGTATAGGGCCTGGATCTATATGTACAACACGAGTGGTTGCAGGCGTTGGATTTCCTCAATTTTCAGCCGTTCTTGAAGTTGCAGCCGCGCTCAAAGGTACAGGAGTGCCCGTAATTGCAGATGGAGGAATTAGATACACAGGAGATATTCCAAAAGCAATTGCAGCTGGAGCCGACTGTGTTATGCTCGGATCACTCTTAGCCGGTACCAAAGAATCCCCAGGTGAAACCATCATTTATGAAGGTCGAAAATTTAAATCATATCGCGGAATGGGCTCTGTTGAGGCTATGAAAGAAGGCAGTAAAGACCGTTACTTTCAAGATGTTGAAGACGATATCAAAAAATTGGTTCCAGAAGGTATTGTAGGGCGTGTACCTTACAAAGGCGATTTGTATGAAAGCATCCACCAGTTTATTGGAGGTATCAGAGCAGGGATGGGATATTGTGGCGCCAAAGATATTCAAACCCTTAAAGAGACCGGTCGTTTTGTAAAAATTACCTCTTCCGGAATCAGCGAAAGCCATCCGCATAACGTCATGATTACAAAAGAAGCACCTAATTATTCTAGATAGTAAATTCAGAGTCTATTTTTTTTATGACACAAGGAATTTACATTTGTATTCTCCCTTATAATTAGTATTTTTGATTTTCACAAAATAATAATAATATGCATAAAACCTTCCTATTTCTAAGTACGGCCTGCTTTTCATTTCTTCTATCAAATGCTCAAATATCTGAAAACGATATTTTACTTACAATCTCAGGTGAACCTATCTCAGCGAATGAATTTATGAGAGTTTACAATAAAAATCTGAACTTAGTTCAAGATGATTCTCAAAAAGAAGTTGATTCATATTTAGAGTTGTTTGTGAATTATAAATTAAAATTAACTGAAGCAAAAGCATTGCGATACGACAAAGATCCTGTGTATTTAAATGAATTCAAGTCCTATAAAAATCAATTAACTCAAACCTATTTGACCGATAAAAATGTGACGGATGATTTAGTTTGTGAAGCCTATGAGCGAACAGAAAATGAAGTAAAAGCGCAACATATTCTAGTGCTGTTGGATGAAGTTGAAACAGACACATTAGCAGCATACTCTAAAATTGAAGCCTACAGAGAACGATTTTTAAATGAAGATTTTGAGTCCCTAAAAAAGGAACTCCACAACGGAAAATCTGTTTTTGTAGAAGATCTAGGTTATTTTTCTGCTTTTAAAATGGTGTATAATTTTGAATCTGCGGCCTATGCAACCGAAGTTGGTTCCGTTTCTCAACCGTTCCGAACAAGATTTGGCTTCCATGTGGTCAAAGTTTTAGAGAAAAGAAAGTCAAAAGGTCAGGTGTCTGTAGCTCATATTATGATTGCCAACACACAAAAAGACTCTACACTAGTAGCGAAAGATCGCATTCAGGAATTGCACCGTTTGTTACTTCAGGGTGAAGACTTTGGAGAACTCGCGAAACAATTTTCTGATGATAAAAGCAGTTCAATTCATGGTGGTGAACTCAAACCTTTCAAATCTGGTCAGATAAACTCTGAGATTTTTGAAACAACAGCCTTTGAACTGTCTCCATCCAATCCAATCTCTAAACCAATTCAAACACAGTTTGGATGGCATATTTTAAAATATATCAACAGAAAAGAGGTACAATCTTTTGAAAAATTGCAGTCAGAATTGAAAAATAGAGTTGGTAAAGATTCGCGTTCTCAGCTTGTAAAAGCAAAAATGTTGGAACAATTATTAGCTGAATATCAGATTGAAACTCCAAACTCAAAGCTAGCGAAATTCGAATCAAATTTAAGTTATAATACATCTGATAATGTATGGGAACTCTCAAGTAAATTTAACAAGAGTCAATCCTTTTTGAGTATTAAAAACCAAACATATACGTATTTAGACTTTTTGGAATTTATAAACAAAAATCTAAAATCAATTAAAAAAGAATGGCCAACCTCAGTAGTTGTTAAAAAACAATATGAAACTTTCTTGGAAAAATCTGTATTCAAGTACAAAGAAGAAAATCTAGAAAATGAAAATCAAGAGTTTTCATATATTCTAAATGAATACCGAGAAGGTTTGTTGTTATTTGAATTGATGCAAGACAAGATATGGGAGGGTGCTAAAAACGACTCCATAGGTCTTCAAGAATTTTACAATTTAAATAAACAAAACTATATTTGGCCTGATAGAATTGAAGGCTCTGTAGCACGATCATCTGATAAAACTTACATCAAAAAAGTTCGTAAATATTGGGCTAAAAATCAGTCAAATAAAATGATTGATGAAGCGCTAAATAAAGAGCAGCAAAACGTTATCTTTTCAAATGGCGAACTGGAACTAGGACACCCTGCATTGCCTAAAAGTTTTCCATTCAAAACGGGAGTTTCTGAAGTAATTGAGGAAAATTCAAACTTTTATGTTATTAATATAACTGCTTTAAAGCCAACAGCTCTTAAAACTTTTGAAGAGGCTAAAGGTCAGCTGCTAGCGGATTATCAGATAACATTAGAGTCTGATTGGATTAACGAATTACGCGCTAAATCTAAGGTAGATATCAATCAAGACGTACTTGCAAAAGTAAACGCATTAATTTCTAACTAATTTTGAACGACTTCAACCGACTATTTATAATTTCTTTTTTGGTATTGGCGGGATGTAATCTACGACCGGCACCCTCAGAAGCAACTCCTTTGGCACGTGTAAACGATGCGTTTTTGTATGAAACAGATATCGATTTTAGTTTTGTAAAAGATCAATCGGAATCAGATAGCATTATATATGTCCAAAATATTATTAATAATTGGGCTACCACACAACTTCTAATTGATGGAGCGAATCTTAATCTAACTAAAGAGACGCAATCGGAGTTTGAACAGCTCGTTCAACAATACAAAAGTGATTTGTACACATCTGCTTATGTTGAGGCTTTGGTAAATAAGAATTTGGATACTTCCATCACAAAACAGGAATTAGACGACGTTTACTCAAGTAATCAGCAGCTTTTTATTTTAAAAGAAGACCTCTTAAAAATGAGATATGTGAATGTAAATTCAAAACTATCCAACTTAGAAGAAGTCAAAAAACGGTTCAAGCGTTTTAATTCAGAGGATCAAACACGCTTAGATTCTATATCCATTCAATTCAATTCTTTTTATTTAAAAGATTCAATTTGGATAAAATCCGAACAAGCAATTTCTAAAATTACACCCTTACAATTAGGTTTTAATAAAGTACTGTTAAAAAAACCAAATTTTATACAGCTCAAAGATTCTTTAGGGTTATATTTGATGCAGATTAATGAAGTTTTAGAACGAGGAAATCAAGCGCCAATGGAGTATGTGTTGCCGACTTTAAAACAAATTATCATTAATAATCGAAAGTTAAAACTCATCAAACAACTAAAAAGTGATATAGTTAATGATGCCATTAAAAACAAAAAATTTGAAATATATAATTAAGTATTACGTACTAGGATTTTGTTTATTCACTACTCTTTTTTCTTTTTCACAAGAAATTATTGAAGAGTCTGTTGAGGTTGAAGCACCGAAGACATCCATGGTTGATACCATTCAACGTGTCAAAATAGATGGTGTTGCTGCTGTGATTGGTGACTTTGTTATTTTAGACTCCGATATCGACAAACAATTTACCCAATTAGAAGCCGGAGGTATTTCGACAGAAGACATTACGCGTTGTCAGCTTTTTGGCAAACTTTTAGAAGATAAACTCTATGTTCATCATGCCATTCAAGATAGTATTGAGATAAATGATGCAGAGGTAAGATCCTATGTCGATCAACAACTAGAAGGATTTGCAGAACAGATCGGTTCTATGGAAAAATTAATTGCTTATTACAAAAAATCATCTGAAAAAGAACTCAGAGATGAAATGTTTGAGCTGAATAAAAATGGTAAAATGGCATCGATGATGCAACAAGCAATTATTGAAGAAATTGAAGTTACTCCAGACGAAGTACGTCAGTTTTTTAATAAAATCGCAGAAGAAGAACGCCCACAGTTTGGTACTGAAATGCGTGTTGCTCAAATTGTTGTGGTTCCAGAAACAACAAAAGCAGAAGTTGATAAAGTCATCAAACGTTTGAATGAATTCAGAGCTGACGTTATTGATAACGGCGCAAGTTTTACAACCAAGGCTGTTCTTTATACCGAAGATCCTGGATCTAAAAGAACAGGTGGAAAATACACACTTAACAGGAAACGTCCTGTAATGGCAAAAGAGTTTAGAGAAGTTGCATTTTCTTTACAAGAAGGAGAGGTTTCTAAACCTTTTAAAACAGATTTTGGTTATCATATCATTCAATTGGAAAAAATTAGAGGTCAAGAATTTGATATTAGACATATTCTATTAATTCCAAAAGTGACACCAACAGCCATCAAAGAAGCAAAAGAAAAACTCGAAAAAGTAAGACAAAGCATCCTCGATGGTGAAATTACATTTGCAGAAGCAGCTAGAGAAGCAAGTGACGAAGAAGAAACTAAGTTTGACGGCGGTCAACTTCGAAATCCTGAAACACAAGACTATAATTTTGAGCTCACTAAAATGGATCCTGAATTATATTCTCAAATACAGAACTTAAAAGACAACGAAGTAAGTCCAGTCCTAAAAGACCAAGATCGAATTCATCCAGTGAAATTTAAGATTTTAACAGTTACTGCTCGTGTCGATGAACATGAGGCTAATTTTGCACAAGATTACTTAAAGATTAAGGCCCTTGCACTTCAAGAAAAACAATTGAACGCGATTGAGAAGTGGCAAGAAGAAAAAATTATGGATACTTATATTAAAATTAATGGCGAGTTACGTAGCTGTGATTTTAATAGTAACTGGTTCAAAATCAACTAAGCCATGTCAGATGTTGCATCTTTAAAACAACACCTCAAGAAGTACGAGACTTTAAAACAAGAAATCTCTAAAGTCATTGTAGGTCAAGATGCGGTCATTGAACAAATTCTAATCTCCATATTCTCTGGTGGGCACTCCTTGTTAGTCGGTGTCCCCGGACTGGCAAAGACCCTAATGGTAAATACAATTGCCAAGGCACTAGGCTTGGATTTTAAACGGATTCAATTTACTCCAGACCTAATGCCGAGTGATATCTTGGGAAGTGAGATTTTAGACACCGATCGTCAATTCAAATTCATTAAAGGTCCTATATTTTCAAACATTATATTAGCCGATGAAATCAATAGAACCCCGCCAAAAACACAAGCAGCACTTTTAGAAGCTATGCAAGAGCGGTCGGTTACTATTGCAGGACACCATTATAAATTGAACACTCCCTATTTTGTATTGGCTACTCAAAACCCGATTGAGCAAGAAGGTACCTATCCGTTACCTGAAGCACAATTGGACCGGTTCATGTTCTCAATCAACCTGACGTATCCAAGTTTTGAAGAAGAAGTGCAAGTAGTAAAGTTGACTACTGTAAGCACAACGTCGGAAGTTGAAGTGGTTTTTTCTGCAAGCGAAATCATAGATTTTCAAGCACTTATTCGCAAAATTCCAGTGCCTGATAACGTCATTGAATATGCGGTTAAAATGGTTGGTAAAACGCGTCCAGATGCTTCGTCAACAATTCCAATAATTAAAAAATATGTCGATTGGGGTGCAGGTCCAAGAGCTTCTCAAAATCTAATTTTAGCCGCCAAAACCTATGCGGTAATTAACGGTAAACTTTCGCCAGATATCGAAGATGTTCAGGCCGTTGCAGTTAGTATTCTTCGTCACAGAATTATCAAGAATTATAAGGCGGAAGCCGATGGTGTTTCGGTAGAATCCATTATTGAAAATTTATTTTAATTCCGTTTTAGTCATTTTATCACAACTTTTAAACTGAAATTCTAATAATAATTTAATTTATTAAAGTAAAATTTACTTTTAATTGAATTATAGTTATTTAGGTTTCTTATTGCCTATTTAATTGAATATAATTTTATTTAATTCGTACTTTTACGAGCGATTATTACCAAATAAAATTATTCAGATTATGGCTTTCGATATAAATGTTATTAAAGAAGTGTACCGTCAAATGCCGGGACGCATTGAAAAAGCACGTCAACTTGTTGGACGTCCGCTAACCTTATCAGAAAAAATACTTTACAGTCACCTTTGGGACGACACTGCTGCAAAAGCATATGAGCGTGGTAAAGATTATGTTGACTTTGCACCCGATAGAATTGCTTGTCAGGATGCGACAGCTCAAATGGCATTATTACAGTTTATGCAAGCCGGGAAAAAGCAAGTAGCAGTTCCTACAACAGTGCATTGTGATCACTTGATCCAGGCCAAAGTTGGAGCGACTAAAGATTTACAATTTGCATTAAATAATAGTAATGAAGTATTTAATTTCTTAGAATCAGTATCGAATAAATATGGTATCGGATTTTGGAAGCCTGGTGCTGGAATTATTCACCAAGTGGTACTCGAAAATTATGCCTTTCCGGGTGGGATGATGATTGGAACAGATTCACATACCGTGAATGCTGGAGGACTGGGAATGATTGCTATTGGAGTTGGTGGTGCAGATGCTGTGGATGTGATGGCAGGCATGGCTTGGGAGCTTAAATTCCCTAAACTTATTGGAGTCAAATTAACAGGAAATCTTTCAGGTTGGACTGCACCAAAAGACGTTATTCTCAAGGTTGCAGGAATCTTAACAGCAAAGGGGGGAACAGGAGCTATTGTAGAATACTTTGGACCTGGAGCAACTTCTATGTCCTGTACAGGAAAAGGAACTATTTGTAATATGGGTGCCGAAATTGGTGCCACAACTTCCACTTTTGGTTATGATGAATCAATGGAGCGTTACCTGCGTTCTACAGATAGAAATGATGTAGCTGATGCTGCCAATCAAGTAAAAGATTCGTTAACAGCCGATCCGGAAGTATATGCATCTCCAGAAGATTATTTTGATGAATTAATTGAGATTGATTTATCGACTTTAATGCCACATATCAACGGGCCTTTTACGCCAGATTTAGCAACAGAAGTAGGAACTATGACCGACAAAGCAAAATCAAACGATTGGCCTTTAAAAGTAGAGTGGGGCTTGATTGGATCTTGTACCAATTCATCGTACGAAGATTTATCGCGTGCAGCTTCCATCGCACAACAAGCATTGGATAAAGGCTTGGTTACTAAAGCAGAATTTGGAATTAATCCAGGTTCTGAACAGGTACGATATACAGCAGAACGTGATGGAATTTTAGAGGTATTTGAAAATCTAGATGCTAAGATATTCACCAACGCTTGTGGTCCTTGTATTGGGCAATGGGGACGTTATGAAGACCCTAAAAATGCTCCCAAAAATAGTATTGTTCACTCCTTTAACAGAAACTTTGCTAAACGGGCTGATGGAAATCCAAATACCCATGCGTTTGTAGCATCACCAGAAATGGTTGCTGCAATTGCGATTTCTGGCCGCTTAGACTTTAATCCATTAACAGATTCACTGATAAATAAAGATGGCGATAAAGTCATGTTAGATGAACCCACAGGACACGAGTTGCCAGAAAAAGGCTTTGCTGTGGAAGATGCGGGCTATTTAGCACCTGAAGAAGATGGCAGTCATGTGAAAGTTGAGGTTGCTGCAGATTCTGAACGTCTAGAACTTTTAACCCCTTTTGAGCCAATTGGAAATACAATTCAAGGTGCCAAACTATTAATTAAAGCACATGGAAAATGTACCACTGACCATATCTCTATGGCAGGACCTTGGTTGCGTTACAGAGGACATTTAGATAATATTTCAAACAACTGTTTGATTGGTGCTGTGAATGCGTTTAATATGCAAACAAACTTTGTAAAAAATCAACTTACAGGGGATTATGATGCGGTACCTAAAACCCAACGTGAATACAAGTCCAAAGGTATTCATACCATTGTTGTTGGCGATCATAATTATGGTGAAGGATCTTCAAGAGAACATGCGGCGATGGAGCCACGTCATTTGGGAGTAGTTGCGGTCATTGTAAAATCATTTGCACGTATCCATGAAACAAACCTTAAAAAACAAGGAATGTTAGGATTGACTTTTGCGACGGAATCAGATTATGATTTAATTCAAGAAGATGATACCTTTAATTTTGTGGACTTGAATGCATTTGCACCAGGGAAACCCCTTACTATTGAAGCGGTTCATGCCGATGGTTCTAAGGATATCATTATTGCAAACCATACCTATAACGATTCTCAAATTGAATGGTATAATGAAGGGTCTGCTTTGAACCTTATCAAAAAACAAAACGCCTAAGGAGTGAACTCACTCACCTTCGTATTCCGGAAAGTTATACTAAGTAGGCAAGTCTTTATAGATTCACTCGAAGTGACATCCTAACCGTTTGTCAGTTCGAGTGTTTTTTGTTATGAAACTTCTTTGTGAAAAATTCCGTTAGAAATAAATTACAAAGAATCATAGTGTATGCGTAAATACTATCTTCAACAGGAATTGTACCCATACGGATGCCTAAGTTTTCGGCATTGTTGTACCACACCACTTGATTGTCAATAAAACTACCGGTTAAGATGCCATTTACAATAAAAAATGGAATCAGCATTACTAAAAAAGTCAAGAAAAAATGTTGAAGCAATTTGGTGTTATATTTATAAACAAGCACGGTTAACGGAATTGCCAAGCTAAAATTAATCAGCGTGTACCACTTATCATAATTACCAACAATGAGAATAAATAACAGCGTTATAAGTCCAAAACTAATCGCTTTAGTGGCTGCTTTGCTAAGTTTTAAATTCGGAAAATAGAGAAGGAGTGCATAATGCGTAAATACACAAGCAAAGGGAATACAAATAAAAAACAACCATTCTTCAAGAGGAAGACTTAAAAATTTGGGGCCTAAAAAATAGGTCTCATTAAACCCCCAGATTTCATGCCTTGTAAAAATCACATCCCACGGAATAAAAATTACCATCGTTAGAAGGATTGAAATAAAGACCCAGAGGAATCGTTTGTGGAGTTGTAATCTTGGATGAAAACTATATAGAAACGGCACCGAAATAGACCCTAAGTTTAATAAAAGATAGAGTGTATTCATGTTTTACCGTTTAAAGTATTTGAACGGTACAAATAACATTCCAAAACATTCGCCATCGCTTTTCCCAAGATGTTTGTGATGTATTTTGTGTGCACGTCTCAGCCCTTTTGCGTACCAATTGTTGGCATTTCGAAATAATTTAAAGCGTTGATGAATAAAAATATCGTGTACAATAAAGTAGGTCGCTCCATACGCCATAATTCCTAAGCCAATCGGAAGTCCTGCCCAAAACCCTTCGTAACTCCAAAAGTAAAAACAGGTCATACTAACCACTGCATAGAAAATAAAAAAGGCATCATTGCGTTCAAACCAACTTTTGTGATCTTTGTGATGGTGATCTTTGTGTAGGCTCCATAAAAACCCGTGCATGACGTATTTATGTGTAAACCACGCCATAAATTCCATGGTTGAAAAGGTTCCTAAAAAAACGAGTATCCATAAAAATGTGTTCATAATAGCAGTTATAATAGATTGAGTTGGTATTTGACATAACTGCGGGTGAGCAGTTCTACTTTTTTATAATCAGGGACTCGAATACGGGTACTTTTAATTTCGAGCGCAGGGGTTGTTTTTAGTTTTACAAGAAGTTGATTATAGTAACGATACGCCATAAAAACGCCAAATTTTGCTTCTAAAGGGAGTTGTTTAATTCCTTGCAATCCTTCTGCAAAATCTTTTTCTATATCGTCAATAATAGCCTTTTTAGAGATTTCATCTAAGTTATTCAAATCCGTATTAGGGAAATAGGTTCGGTTTAATTCGTCGTGATCGGCTTTTAAATCTCTGAGGAAATTTACTTTTTGAAATGCAGATCCCAAAGCCATTGCTGTTTCTTTAAGCTTCTCATACTTTTGATGGTCTCCTTTTACAAATACTTTTAAGCACATAAGACCAACCACATCAGCCGAGCCGTAAATGTAATTTTTATACTCTTCTTCAGTGTGATAGACCGTTTTGTGTAGATCTTGACGCATTGAATTCATAAACGCATCAACCATCTCTTTGTCAATATTATAGTTGTGATAGGTTTCTTGAAATGAATTTAGGATTGGGTTCAAACTTATTTTATTAATGAGCGCCGCTTCTAAATCCGTTTCAAATTGAATAAACAATGCTTCTTTATCGTAATCATGAAATGAATCTACAATTTCATCAGCGAGGCGTACAAAACCGTAAATATTATAAATATCCTGTCGAATCGAATTAGACAGCATTTTTGTAGCCATCGAAAACGAGGTGCTATAGGTTTGTGTGATAATTCGACTACAGTCTTTTGATACAGTATCAAATATGGACTTCATAAACTATTTTTTTATTTTTTTAAACGAAGCTGCTTAACTTTTATTCAGCATCTTTTGAATAAGTTCTGAGGTCAGTTTTCCGGAGATTAGAGAAGGGGGCACTCCTGGTCCAGGGACAGTTAATTGTCCTGTGAAAAATAAATTTTTTACTTTGTTACTTTTTAGTTTTGGTCTCAAAAAGGCCGTTTGTAATAATGTCATTGCCATTCCATAAGCATTTCCTTTGTACGAGTTGTATTCCGATTTAAAATCTTCAACACAAAAGGAATCCTTAAATATAATATTATTTTGAATTGATTGCTTTGTTTTTTCTTCAAATCTTTCAATTATCTTTCCTAAATAGCGGCTTCTAAGTTCGGGAGTGTCCTCAATATTTGGAGCAATAGGCATCAAAATAAACAATGCTTCACAACCTTTTGGTGCCATGGAAGGGTCTGTTTTTGAAGGTACATTGGCATAAAATAAAGGAAGGCTTGGCCATTTTGGGTCGTCATAAATCTCTTCGGCATGTTTCTCAAAATCAGCATCAAAAAACAAGTTGTGATGTTCTGTGTTTTTCAGTTTTTTATCCAATCCTATATAAAACAACAAGGAGGAAGGAGCAAATACTTTTTTATCCCAATACGCTTCTGAATGTTGTCTGTACTCTGAATCTAACAAGGTTTCGGAGTGGTGATAATCCGCTCCACTCAATACAATGTCAGATTCTATAAATACATTTTTAGTAACAATACCATTTACGATGCCTTTTTCAACTACAATTTTATCCACTGGGTGGTTGGTGTGTATTTGCACACCTAACTCGATAGCTAAGGCTTCCATTCCTTTGATTATTTCATACATGCCACCTCTTGGATGCCAAGTTCCTAAACCAAAATCGGCATAATTCATAAAACTAAAAAATGAAGGCGTTTTACTCGGTTTGGCTCCTAAAAATAGGGAAGGAAATTCAAGTGTTGAAATCAACTTTGGATTGCTAAAGTTTTTTCGAACTTCATGACTGATGGTTTTAAAAAACTGATCTAAACGGGCGACGGTATCTTTAGAAACTAATTCTAAGGGGGATACTCCAGGTGCGTTGTACAGAATTTTGTTGACAGCTATGCCGTAATTATTTTGGGCTTTATCAATGAATTTTTTCAGTTTGCGACCACTTCCTTTTTCAATGCGTTCAAATTCCATACAAATTTTATCCATGGAGTCACCGATGGTAATAATTTCGTCATCAAAAAATATTTTATAAGCGGGATTTAGTTTGTCAATATGATAATAGTCAGACGTCTTTTTGCCAAAATCAGAGAAAAATCGATCAAAAACGTCCGGCATCCAATACCAGGAAGGACCAATATCAAAAGTAAACCCCTCTTTTTTTAGTTGGCGTGCACGTCCGCCTACTGTACTGTTTTTTTCGTAGATAGACACTGTGTGCCCCGCTTGTGCTAGATAGCAAGCTGCAGATAAGGATGAAAATCCAGAACCAATAATTTGTATTGTCTTTTTCATTGAGTTTATAAAAATAAGCAAAAGCAAATACAGTAAGGATGTGTCTAACGATTTTTTACAAATCTTTAACTAATTTTTTTATGGAGTCATAGATCTTCATTTTTTTTGGAGTTTTTTTAGGTTTGGAATCTTTAAAACGTGGTCCAATTAACCGTACCGAATTGGTGGTGTTTTCAATCACCTCAGAGTAGAGTTTTGTCAAGTAATTTTCCACATCCTCTGGATAGGGTTTAATAGTGAAATACGAAATTTATGTAATATCGTCATATAAAGTATTAAGTAGGTTGAGATTCTCAACAGGAACGCTTTCTCCTAGGAATATTGTGTGATATCCACGGCTAAGAAGTTCATAGTTTATAAACAACAATCCAATATCGTGAATTTCATTGAGCGGTAAAAACAATACAAATGTTTTTGTATCTGGTTTTGGGTTTGCACTTTGTAAACGCTCAATATGAATCAATACTTTTTGCCGAATATGAGTTGATAAAAAATGCTCATGTGACGGGGTGATTGTAAGTGTTTGCCATAAAAGACCGATGTCTTGTATGATAGGAATGAAGAGTTCGTAAAAAATTTCTCGAAAACTTTTTTCTTCTAACAAGCGGTTATAGGTGTTGTAAAAAAGTGCTTGATCAAAATTTAACATTGCCAGTTTAAAGGCATTAAAGGCATGTGATTCCGTATTACCTTGATATGAAATTTCTTTTACCTTTGAAGCAATTTGAAATTCATCAAGTGCCGCAATTTTAGAAACTTTATACCCATTACTGTTTAAGAAACTAATGTTCATTAGTTTCTGTAAGCTTCTTAAGTTGTAAGTTCTAATGTTTGTGTTTGTTCGTTCTGGCTCGAGAAGATTGTAACGTTTTTCCCATATACGAATGGTATGGGCTTTAATTCCAGAAAGATTTTCTAAGTCCTTTATACTAAAGGAGGTTTTGATAGTGTTCATGTTTTCATAAGATTTGGGTCAACTAAATTAACTCAAAAATTAGTATAAACAAAATATTGAACTTAAATAATCAAAAAGTGCGCACGAGAAGACTCGAACTTCCACGGGAATAATTCCCACTAGCCCCTCAAGCTAGCGCGTCTACCAATTCCGCCACGTGCGCATTATGAATGTTAAAGGTAAAAAAAAAGTTAAGAATAAACTTAACTTTTTCAGTGACCTGGCTGGGGCTCGAACCCAGGACCCTCTCCTTAAAAGGGAGATGCTCTACCAACTGAGCTACCAGGTCTCACATTTCTTCTCAATGCGGCTGCAAATATAAAGGGTTTAATTAATTATACAATGCTTTTTCAGAATATTTTTCGTTTTTTTGTTCTAGCTAATTTAAGAGGAGGTATAATCAAATTTTGATAGAAGTATGATCGTTGTTTTGCTAGGATATATGGGGTGCGGTAAGTCTACTGTTGGACAGATACTTGCAAAAAATTTAAAAACTAATTTTTTAGATTTGGACGATTATATTGAACAAAAACAAAACACTTCAATTTCTGAAATTTTTAATACTAAAGGAGAATTGTTTTTTAGAACAATAGAGTCCGATGCCGTTAAACAACTGTGTCATAATTCCGACTCCTTAGTGCTTGCATTGGGCGGCGGTACGCCTTGCTATTCCGATACCATGCAATTTTTGGTAAATCACCCAAACGTGAAGACCGTTTTTTTAAATCTTTCAATCAAAAACTTATCAGATCGTCTGATTCATGAAAAAGCAAAACGCCCTTTGATTGCTAATTTAAATGATGCAGACATTCCAGAGTTTATTGCTAAACATTTATTTGAACGTTCGTTTTATTACAATCAAGCCGAACTCATAATTCAAACAGACAACCTAAGTGTTTCTGAAATTACAGCAAGGATCAAAACTAAATTAATCTAAAACTACTTTTGTTTTTCTTCCTGAAAAGATTACAGAAACATGTTCATGAATAGAGGTCGATAAAGAAATGCCTTTAAAATCTGCCTTGACGGGATACTTCTTATGATTCCGATTGACAAGGACTGCTGTTTTAAACTGTTTTAAAGGAACATCCAAAAAATGTTTGACCCCGTATATTAAGGTCGTACCAGAATTTAATACATCATCTACGAGCACTAATGATTTATTTGTGTAGGCATCTTTTGTAAGCGAAGTGGTTATAGGGGTTGTTGGATTTTTTTTATCAATAACTACCTTACAAAGAATAGGGTTGATGTCACAGATTTCAACTAAGACAGCTTTTAGTTTTTTAGCAAACAAGTAACCATTTGATTCAATACCAGCAAGTATGACTTCTTGTTCTTCAACATTCGATTCATAAATCTGATAAGCAATTCGTTTTATCTTGTGGTTTATTTCATCGTGATTTAAAATGCAATTTTCTGTTAAGCCCATAGTGTTTATTTGTTCAAAGATAAAAAACTGTTTTTATTCTTTATTGGTTTCATTTTTATTTTCATCACTTTCTAAATACGAATCAATTTCTCGGCGGTCTTTTTTAGTTGGACGCCCTTCGCCTTTTTGACGGTAATAATCTTTTGAATATTTTAATAATTCTTGGGCTTCAAACTCAGATTTTGGCGTGGTGTCCGTTCTGTAGATATCAACCAGTTTTGCTCCCACACGACTGGGTGGAATGTCTAAAACGGTCAATTGATAGTTCATTTGATTCAAGCGTACCACTATTTTGTCCATTGGATAGACCTCTCTACTGGGCTTTACAATGGCATCATTTACTCTGATATGTCCTTTTTTACAAGCCGTTGTGGCAATATTACGGGTTTTGAAATAACGAACACACCACAAATATTTATCGATTCTCATAAAATGCTTAAAACATCGTTAATGTACTATACAAAAATAGTATAATATTGTATCTTGCGAAACTAAATGTGAACATATGAACTATAAATATAACATACTATTTATCTGCACCTTGATTATTTCAGTCATATCATGCAGTCCTGATGATGAGGGTACAATTGTATCTGTGCCCGAAAATGACCGTACAGAACAGCAAGTTATAGACAAAGATTCACTTTTGGGCTACCTCAACTCTCATTATTATAATTCTACAGAAGTCAATGCGTTGGCAAACCCTACCATAGCAGATGTGGTGATTACTGAGTTACTTGAAGGCGAAACACTGCCTTCTGATGCGACGCTTTTAATGTCGGCTGTGGAGACCAAAACAACAACTTATGAAGACGTTGAATACGACTATTATATTTTAAAAATCAATCAAGGAACAACAACTGCGCAGTCTCCTCGTTTTTGTGACAAAGTACGTGTCAAGTATGCAGGATCTCTTTTGGATGGAGAAGAATTTGAAGTAAAATCAACGCCTACCGATTTTGATTTGGCCGGATTAATTCCAGGTTGGAGTCGTGTCATGCCAGAGTTTAACGTGGGTACTTTTACATCCAATTCAGATGGAACGGTCTCCTACGAAGGATATGGAATGGGTGTTATGTTTTTACCTTCCGGTTTAGGGTATTATGCACTCTATCAAACTTCAATTCCGTCGTATTCTAATTTAGTTTTTAAGTTTGAGTTGTTACAAATAGAAACTACCGATCACGATTCAGATAATATCCCAACCTATATGGAGGTTATTGAAGCTGATTATGATTTATATGGTAAAGATACAGATGGAGATTTAGTGGTTGATTTTGTAGATGCTGATGATGATGGCGATGGAACAGCCACTTCTGATGAGGTTGGTGTAGAAGTTTATATAGCAGACACAAGAGTTGATCTTCAAGCAATTCTAGATGCACTTGTATTGGACTCTAATCAGCTGATATCTCCAATTAAGCAACGATCCAATCGGAATGATTATACCGCAAATGTTATCACAATTTTAGATAATAACGGCAATGGAATTCCTAATTATTTAGATGATACAGAATCCGAAAGAATAGAATAAAACAAGTTATAGCATAAAAAAAGAGTCGCAATTGCGACTCTTTTTTGGTTTAAACAAATATGTGATCTGCTTACTTTCGTTTCATAACTTTCAATGCTTTCGCAACAATAGTATCGCTATTAAGACCGTATTTTTCCATGAGTTGAGCAGGGGTTCCAGACTCTCCAAACGTGTCATTAGTTGCGACAAACTCTTGAGGTGTTGGATGGTGAAGTGCTAAGACTCGCGCCACACTTTCTCCCAAACCTCCAAGATGGTTGTGCTCTTCAGCAGTTACAATACAGCCTGTTTTTGCAACAGAATCAAGGATTGCTTTATCATCCAAAGGTTTAATGGTGTGAATATTGATAACCTCTGCAGAAATTCCTTGTGCATGCAATACTTTGGCAGCTTCAAGTGCTTCCCAAACAAGATGACCTGTCGCAACAATAGTTACATCCGATCCTTCTTGAAGTTGAATGGCTTTCCCAATTTCAAAGACTTGATCTTCTGGGGTGAATACAGGAACTGCTGGCCTTCCAAATCTTAAATATACAGGCCCTTCATGATCTGCAATGGCAATCGTCGCTGCCTTGGTTTGGTTGTAATCACACGTATTAATAACGACCATACCCGGGAGCATTTTCATCAATCCAATATCTTCCAAAATTTGGTGCGTAGCCCCATCTTCTCCTAAAGTTAATCCAGCGTGAGATGCACAAATTTTTACATTCTTATCAGAATAGGCAATCGACTGTCTGATTTGATCGTAAACACGTCCCGTAGAAAAATTAGCAAAGGTACCTGTAAAAGGAATTTTACCGCCAATAGTCAAGCCAGCAGCAATAGACATCATGTTGGCTTCGGCAATTCCAATTTGAAAAAAACGTTCTGGGTTTTCTTCAATAAATTGATTCATTTTTAGAGATCCAATCAAATCTGCACAAAGTGCTACGACATTTGGGTTGGTTCTTCCGAGTTCTGTAAGACCAGCTCCAAAACCACTTCTTGTATCTTTTTTTTCTGTAAATGTATAAGTTTTCATTCTCTATTGGTTTTGAATTTAATAATCTCCTAAAGTTTCTGGATTCTGATTTAAAGCCGATTCTAACTGCGCGTCATTTGGTGCCTTTCCGTGCCATGCATGGGTATGCATCATGAAATCAACGCCATTACCCATCATGGTTTTTAAGAGAACACAAACGGGTTTTCCTTTGCCAGTAGCCGCCTTAGCTGTAGCCATCCCTTCTAATATCGATTCAATATCGTTTCCATTTTCAATTTCAATAACCGTCCAGTCAAACGCTTCAAACTTCCCTTTAATACTTCCCATAGGAAGTACATCGTCAGTAGCTCCGTCAATTTGTTTGCCGTTTAAATCTATGGTTGCAATTATATTGTCCACATTTTTTGCAGAAGCATACATGATCGCTTCCCAATTTTGACCCTCTTGTAATTCGCCATCGCCGTGAAGACTGTAGATCAAATGTGAATCCTTATTTAATTTTTTTGTTTGTGCCGCACCGATCGCAACTGAAAGTCCTTGTCCTAATGAACCAGAAGCAATTCGAACTCCAGGAAGCCCTTCATGTGTAGTGGGGTGTCCTTGTAATCTAGAGTTTAACAATCTAAATGTGTTCAGTTCTTCCACTGGAAAATACCCAGAATGTGCCAATACGCTGTAAAAAACAGGAGAGATATGACCATTTGATAGGAAAAACAAATCCTCGTCAATCCCATCCATATCAAAACCTTCTTTACGATGCATAATGTTGGTATAAAGTGCCACTAGAAATTCGGTACACCCTAAGGATCCGCCCGGATGACCAGAGTTTACTTTGTGAACCATCCGTAAAATATCTCTACGAACTTGGGTTGTTAAATCCTGTAAATTTTTGTTTGACATTGACTAGGTTTTAGATGTTAAAAAAATGATTTTCAAATATAATTTTAATTTTAAATAGATAGAGTATTTAATCTTGTATTTTTTACAATTTAACTAACAATTTATAAAAAGAATCAACGAGTGTTTAAATGTGTAATTTATTTTCTACTTTTACACTTATTTTTTGAAAAATTTCCATGCTAAAATTTATAAGACTGCAAGAATATAAAGTAATGATTTACAGGTTGTTACTTGTTTATTTTTTTTATACCGTAAGCCGTTTTTTATTCTTTATTTATAATTATTCATATTTAGAAATTGATTCCATATCCGAGTATTTAAGACTGAGTTATCACGGAATTGCGTTTGATACGACTGCAATTTTTTATTTAAATAGTTTGTTTGTGTTGTTGTCAATGTTTCCTCTTCTGATTAATACACGGAAAGGCTATCAGAAATTATTATTTTTTGTTTACTTCCTTACAAACTTGATAGGGATGGCCTTAAACTTTGTAGATTTAATTTATTATAAATTCAATTATAGTAGAACTACAGTTTCAGAATGGGATGTCATCAAACATGAAAGCAATCTCCTTCCGATGTTTGGTCGTTTTGCCGTCAGTTATTGGCATGTTTTTTTATTATTTTTTATTGTGACCGCTTTGTGGATATTCCTTTATAAAAAAGTGAAAGTACACACAAAACCTTATGCGAAGGGCCTATTTGCTTATTTCCTTTCATCAGTGGTTTGCTTTCTTACCATGGCAACCCTTATGGTCGGTGGGATCCGAGGGGATTTTAAATACAGTACACGTCCCATAAATTTAGTGGATGCAAATAGACATGTTTCTAAAATTCAACATGCAGACTTTGTTTTAAACACCCCTTTTGCCATTATCAGAACTTTTAATAAAGTAACATTTAAAAAAGTAGCTTATGATTTACCTAAATCAGTTGTTGACAGTTTAGCTCAACCAATTAAAACGTATCAGAAAGCCGTTCAAAAGCCTCCAAATGTTGTGGTCTTTATTACCGAAAGTTATAGTAGAGAATACATGGGTGCTTTTAATGATCCCTCAGTAATCAAAGATTATGTAAGCTACACCCCATTTTTAGATTCTTTGGCAACAAAAAGTTTGATATTTAACAATGCATATGCAAATGGAAGAAAATCCATCCACGGAATGTCTTCTGTATTGGCAGGAATTCCTTCTTTTAAAGATGCCTATACATCGTCCCCTTATGCCAATCAAGATATAGAATCGGTTGTTTCTATTTTAAATAACGAAGGCTATGACACCTCCTTTTTCCACGGAGCTCCCAATGGTTCTATGGGCTTTTTAGGATTTTCAAACATTCTAGGATTCGATCACTATTATGGTAAAACAGAATTCAATAACGATCTTTTGTTTGATGGAGTTTGGGGAATCTGGGACGCACCATTTTTTCAGTACACCAAAGAAGTTTTAGATACCAAAATAACGCCTTTTTTCTCTACAATTTTTACAGTCACTTCACACGAACCTTACATTATCCCTAAAGAATATGAAGGGGTATTTCCAAAGGGAACTCTGCCAATGCATCAATGTGTAGGCTATACAGATTTTTCTTATAAACAATTTTTTGAAGCTGCCAAAAAGGAACCTTGGTTCGAAAACACCATTTTTATCATTACTGCGGATCATACAAATCAGATCCACTACAAGGAACAGTACTTAAATACCATTAATAGGTATGCCGTTCCTATTTTGATTTATAGTCCCAACGAAGAATATATAGGAGTTAATGAGGAATTGGCGCAACAAATTGATATTTACCCAACCATTTTAGATATGATTGGATACAATAAACCATTTCGAAGTTGGGGACGTAGTTTGGTGAATACCAGTGTTGACCGAATGCCCCCCTATGTCATGAATTTTAACAATCAAAATTATCAATACAGTAAGGGAAATATAATTTGTATCTTTGACGGTGAAAAAGCTATTGGTTTTTATGATATAAATGATTTAAAGTTTGAAAAAAATTTAATAGCAAACCGTACCAAAGAAATGGATGCTGTTGAGTTATCCTGTAAAGCATTTTTAAAAGATTATTTTGATAGAATTATTGATAGAAATTTATAGTTAAAATTTAATTGCGATGAAAAAAAAATTAGGCCTCTTTATTTTAAGTGTTATTGTAATAGGTGTTTCAAAATATGTATATGATGTTCACTTCAACTATAATTTTAAAGAAATTTCAGAAAACAAGGTTTATAAATCAGGAGTTATTCCACCTGAAAAAATAGCCTCATATATACAAGATTATCAGATTAACAGTGTCATTGATTTACGTTTTCCTCATACTACTGACAAGGTAAATAATCCTGAAATCCCTCAAGAACTCACTGCCGAAAAAGAAGCAGTTGAAAAGTTAGAGGGGGTAACCTATTTTAATTTAGGAACAGATCAAGTACCCACGCAAGAAACGGTCGATAAATTCCTTCATATAATGGACGATCCTTCTAATTATCCTGTACTGCTTCATTGCTATCATGGTGTAGGACGTGCACAATTATTTTCTGCCATATATAGAATAGAATATGAGGGTTGGAGTAATCAAGACGCTCGCGAAAAAACGCGCATTCTTCTAAAAGGAAGTTCGTTTGATGATGGCGCTCCAAAAGGGGAGTATCTGATCAACTACACCCCACGGCCCAAAAAATAAGAGCGTACAGAAATTTTGTATTTGGGATATAAAAACAGTTTTTATGTTCTGAAAAATGACTATTAACTATGTAATTTAAGAGTTTGAAATTTGATTTACTAAAAAAAGACCCGAATACAAAGGCGCGTGCAGCAACGATCACAACAGATCATGGAGTCATTGAAACCCCTATTTTTATGCCTGTAGGTACTGTAGGAACTGTGAAAGGTGTGCATCAACGAGAACTCAAAAATGACATCAATCCCGATGTCATTTTAGCAAATACTTACCATTTATTTCTGCGTCCTCAAATTGATATTTTAGAAAAAGCGGGAGGGCTTCACAAATTCATGAATTGGGATCGTAATATTCTAACGGATTCTGGAGGGTATCAAGTATATTCACTTTCTGCCAATCGAAAAATTAAAGAAGAAGGCGTTAAATTTAAAAGCCATATTGATGGCAGTATGCATACATTTACTCCAGAAAATGTGATGGAAATTCAGCGCAGTATAGGAGCGGATATCATCATGGCTTTTGACGAATGTACTCCTTATCCTTGTGATTATAATTATGCAAAACGATCCATGCATATGACACATCGTTGGTTGGATCGCTGTATAAATCACCTTGAGAAAACACCTCTTAAATATGATTTTAATCAAGCATTTTTTCCAATTGTTCAAGGAAGTACTTATAAAGATTTAAGACGTCAGTCTGCGGAATATATTGCAAATTCTGGCGCAGTTGGAAATGCTATTGGTGGACTTTCCGTGGGAGAGCCTGCCGAAGAAATGTATGCAATGACGGATGTTGTTTGTGAAATTCTTCCAGAAGATAAACCACGTTACCTCATGGGGGTAGGAACCCCAATTAATATCTTAGAAAACATCGCTTTAGGAGTCGATATGTTTGATTGTGTCATGCCAACACGTAATGCTAGAAATGGAATGTTGTTTACAGCTCATGGCTCTATAAATATTAAAAATCTAAAATGGAAAGATGATTTTTCGCCGATTGATCCTATGGGAATTACATTTGTAGATACAGAGTATTCTAAAGCCTATTTAAAACATTTATTCACTGTTAACGAATTATTAGGAAAACAAATCGCTACAATTCATAACTTAGGCTTCTATTTATGGCTTACTCGTGAAGCGCGAAAACATATTATAGCAGGTGATTTTGGAACTTGGAAAACAATGATGGTCAAACAAATGGATAATCGTTTATAGGCGTATGAAAATTCTAGATTGGTATATATTAAAGCGGTATTTATTTACATTTTTTATGATGTTATTGCTGTTTATTCCTATTGGGATTACCGTCAACCTTGCTGAAAAAATTGATCGTATTTTAGAAAATGAAGTTCCTTTTGAGGAGGTTGCATCTTATTATTTCGATTTCACAATTTATTTTGCAACCCTTTTGTTTCCATTATTTTTATTTCTATCAGTCATTTGGTTTACCTCTAAACTCGCAAACAATACAGAAATTGTAGCTTTTTTAAGTTCAGGAGTCTCTTTTGCACGATTTTTACGCCCTTATTTAATAGGAGCTTCAATAGTTGCCTTTCTTGCATTGATGCTAGGAATGTATTGGGCACCTATAGCTAGTAAAGGCTTTAATGAATTTACTTATAAATATTTAAGCAACAATAAAGTTGTTGAAACCCAACATATTTACCGACAAATCAATGATAACGATTACATTTATGTCAGTAATTTTGATACCAAAGCAAAGCGTGGAAATAACTTCACTCTCGAACACTTTGAAGGCAATAAGTTGGCCTATAAAATTCATGCCTCTGTAATTCGATACGTCGAAAAAGACAGTTCCTATCAATTGACAAATTACAATTTACGAACCATAGGCGAGAATGACGATCAGCTTGAATACAGTCGAAAAAAAGACACTATTTTTAGTTTCGATTTACAGGATTTAACCCCTCCAATGTATGTCGCAGAAACCTTAACCTATGGCGAGTTAATGACCTTTATTGCTCGTGAACAAGAACGCGGGTCTTCTAATATTAATCGCTACAAAGTCGTGCAATATAAAAAATGGAGTTTGCCCGTATCGGTCTTTATACTTACAATTATTGCGGTAGCTGTATCTTCTGTAAAGCGTCGTGGTGGGATGGGTGTTAATTTAGCTTTTGGAGTTGTAATTGCAATGATTTACGTGTTTTTTGATAAAGTTTTTGGAGTAATGGCAGAGCAATCTGATTTTTCTCCGTTATTGGCCGTTTGGTTTCCAAATATCTTATTTGGAAGTTTAGCAATTTACCTCCTATACAATGCAAAACGATAAACTCAAAAATTATCTGCACCTTCATTTTTTGGTACTCATAGCTGGATTTACTGCTATTTTAGGGGAATTAATTTCAATCGATGCCATTCCTTTAGTTTGGTTTCGGATGTCCATTGCTGGAGTCCTAATGCTTCTGTTTATCAAGTTTAAAAAGAGGTCGCTTAAAGTACCCCTAAAAGCAGTCATCAGATTTTCAATTGCGGGGGTTCTTATTGCCTTGCATTGGATTACTTTTTTTGCCGCCATCAAAGCATCTAATATTTCTATCACTTTAGCAATGTTTTCTACGGGTGCTTTTTTTGCATCCTTAATTGAACCCCTGTTTTACAAACGCAAAATCATTGGCTATGAAATTATATTTGGAGTTATTGTCATAGCTGGAGTTGTTATAATTACACAAACCGAGTTACACTATCTTTTAGGAATTGCACTCGGAATTTCATCTGCGTTATTTGCAACCCTTTTTGCGGTTCTCAATGGTCAATTTGTAAAAAACTATAAAGCCAGTGTTATTTCATTTTATGAATTTGTAAGTGGAGTTTTGTTTACATCAATTTTTATTGCATTAACAGAAGGATTTGACACCTCATATTTTCAGCTAACAGCTTCGGATTGGACCTATCTCATTATATTAGCATCCATCTGTACTGCCTATGCTTTTATAGCTTCCATTCATGTGATGAAACACATTACTCCTTATACTTTGGTACTGACCTATAATCTAGAGCCTATTTATGGAATTTTGCTGGCAGTTATAATATTTCCACAAACAGAAACCATGCAACCGTTATTTTACCTCGGTGCCGGCCTTATAATATCTACTGTACTTCTTAATGCCGTGTTTAAAAACATCAATAAACCTAAAATCTAACCTTTGAAATCTATTAAAGTTTTATATTTGCATACTAACTAAAAAACTAATCTTGAATTTCTATGGAATATTTAGAATTTGAGTTGCCTATAAAGGAACTAGAAGATCAATTACAAAAATGTCAAATTATTGGAGAGGAAAGTGATGTAGATGTCACTGAAACTTGTATTCAGATTCAAAAGAAACTAGCAATCGCCAAAAAAGATATTTATAAAAACTTAACTCCTTGGCAGCGCGTTCAGTTGTCGAGACATCCTGACAGACCCTATACCTTAGATTATATTAACGCTATTTGTGGAGATTCATTTTTGGAGCTTCACGGGGATCGTAGCTTTAAGGACGATAAAGCTATGATTGGCGGATTGGGGAAAATTGGAGATCAAAGTTTTATGTTTATTGGTCAACAAAAAGGATATAATACTAAAATGCGTCAGTATAGAAACTTTGGAATGGCCAATCCAGAAGGCTACCGGAAAGCTTTGCGCTTGATGAAATCTGCCGAAAAATTTGGGATTCCTGTGGTGTCATTGATAGACACTCCTGGTGCTTATCCTGGATTAGAAGCTGAAGAACGCGGACAAGGGGAAGCCATCGCTCGAAATATTCTTGAAATGATACGTTTAAAAGTTCCAATCATCACCGTCATTATTGGTGAAGGTGCTTCTGGAGGTGCACTCGGAATAGGAGTAGGAGACAAAGTTTTAATGTTAGAAAACACTTGGTACTCTGTGATCTCACCAGAGTCTTGCTCTTCTATTTTATGGAGAAGTTGGGAATATAAAGAACAAGCAGCTGAAGCGTTAAAGCTAACAGCAAAAGATATGAAGCGAATGAAATTGGTGGATGAAATTGTAAAAGAACCCCTTGGTGGTGCTCACAAAGATCGTCAACAAACATTTACAACAGTTTCCAACAAGATTGTGAAATCGTATGAGGAGTTTAAAAACTTATCACCAAAAGAGCTGGTTGATAAACGCATGGAAAAGTACTCTCAAATGGGCGTCTATCAAGATTAAGTTGAAAAACTTCATCTTATAAAAACTAAGTCAAGTGTTTCGCTTGACTTTTTTAATGCTTATTAACAATATTTTGAACTTATAAACAGTTGAATTGTTGAGTATCCGTCATCAACATACTACAATTAATCCCTATATTTTAAGTACTTTCGTTACTATATATAAGTAGGATTAAAATAAAATCTCTCAGAGAATTGATTATTAAATATACATGAAGCAGCCAGCACCAGTAAAAGTTTACAAACCCGATAAAAGCTCACTCATTAGCTTGGAGAAAGGGAAAATCCCACCACAGGCCACTGACTTAGAAGAAGTTGTTCTTGGAGCGATGATGATTGATAAAAAAGGAGTTGACGAAGTAATTGATATCCTTAGTACAGATGCTTTTTATAAAGAAGCCAATCGATATATTTTTGAAGCGATTCTTCAATTATTTGAAAATAGTGAACCTGTCGATTTATTGACAGTTTCTACCCAATTACGTAAAAACTCAAAACTCGATTTAATAGGAGGGGATTTCTATCTTATTTCATTAACTCAAAAAGTATCCTCATCAGCTCATATTGAGTTTCATGCACGAATCATTTTACAAAAATTTATTCAGCGTAGTTTAATTAAAATTTCAAATGAAATTATAGAAGATGCCTTTGATGAAACCAAAGATGTTTTTGATTTATTAGACAAGGCCGAATCACGATTGTATGAAGTCACCCAAGGAAATATTAAAAAATCGACCGAAACAGCACAAGATTTAGTATTTCAAGCCAAGAAAAAAATTGAAGAAATTTCTAATAAAGAAGGACTTTCAGGAGTCCCTTCAGGATTTGATAAACTAGACAAGTTAACATCTGGATGGCAAGAAAGTGATTTAATTATCATAGCAGCACGACCTGGTATGGGTAAAACGGCCCTGACTCTGTCGATGGCACGTAATATTGCAGTAACTCAAAGTATTCCTGTCGCCTTCTTTTCATTAGAAATGTCGTCCGTTCAATTAATTACTCGTTTGATTTCTTCCGAAACTGGACTGAATTCAGAAAAATTACGTACTGGGCGTCTCGAAAAACATGAATGGGAGCAATTAAATGTAAAAGTCAAAGCCCTAGAAAAAGCACCTCTATTTATAGATGATACACCTTCCTTATCCATTTTTGATTTAAGAGCCAAAGCACGCCGTTTGGCCTCTCAAAATGGCATCAAACTAATTGTTGTAGATTATTTACAACTTATGACGGCAGGAGGTAGCCAAAAAAGTGGAAATCGTGAACAAGAAATCTCTATGATTTCCCGAAACTTGAAAGCCCTCGCAAAAGAATTAAGCATTCCCGTAATTGCCTTATCGCAATTATCCAGAGCTGTGGAAACTCGTGGTGGAAGCAAGCGTCCGTTGCTATCGGATCTGAGAGAATCCGGAGCGATTGAACAGGATGCAGATATTGTATCGTTTATTTACCGTCCAGAATATTATAAAATTGATGAATGGGATGATGAACAACACACACCTTCTGAAGGCCAAGCAGAATTTATCATTGCTAAACACCGTAATGGTGGGTTAGAGAATATTCGTTTAAAATTCATTGGACATTTAGGGAAGTTTGATAATCTCGGTGATTTTGATTCGCCATTTGATACAGAATTTCATTCAAAAATGAATGCGGCTGCCAATGATGATACCTTTAAACAAGAGGATTTTAGAGTCGACCCAAGTGATGCATTTGGAGATTCTGATGATGATACGCCCTATTAAACTCTTTTAAATATTTTTTTGATTATATTTAAGGAATGAAACACTTATTACTGAGTCTTTTTTTAGTACTATCCTTTCAAATTCATGCCTCCTACATTCTTATTCCAATGGATGCTGAGAGTCAAAAAAATCATTTGAAAGCCTACGGAATTACGTATTGGACCTTAAATAAACAAGAAAATGTCAAATGGCTACTCAATTATAGAGGTGGCTCTTTTTTGTTGCCATACATAGACACTATCGAAAAAGAATGCCTTATCCGAGGGGTATCTTATGAACTCATTAGTGATGCCGAAACCCAAGCTATTCTTCAAGAAATTAGCAGTCCGAATAAAAACATGGAAGCTGTGATCCTTGAAAAAGCCCCTAAAATTGCAGTCTATTCCCCTAGTGGTAAACAACCTTGGGATGATGCTGTAACCATGGTTTTAACCTATGCAGAAATTCCTTACGAACTTATTTATGACACTGAAGTTTTGAATGATGCTTTATTACTTTATGACTGGTTGCACCTCCATCATGAGGATTTTACAGGGCAATATGGTAAATTCTACAGAGCTTACAGAAATGCAGCATGGTATATTGAACAACAAAAAACCGCTGAAAAACTTGCGAGCAGTTTAGGGTATAATAAGGTGTCTAAAGAAAAATTAGCAGTGGCTCAAAAAATTAGAGAATACGTATTGGGTGGGGGGTTTATGTTTGCCATGTGTAGTGCAACAGATAGCTTTGATATTGCTTTGGCCGCTGAATCACTTGATATATGTGAGCCGATGTTTGACGGAGATGGCAGCACTCCTAATTATCAGGCTCAATTGGATTATTCTAAAACCTTTGCTTTTAAAGATTTCATTTTGGAACGCGACCCAAAAGTCTATGAATTTTCAAGCATCGATATGACTCAAAGACGTCAAATTCCAAAAGAGTTAGATTACTTTTCGCTTATGGAATATTCTGCGAAATGGGATCCCATTCCAACCATGCTCAATCAAAACCATACAGCGCTAGTGAAAGGATTTATGGGACAAACCACGTCCTATTCTAGAGATCAAATCAAATCAAATGTACTTGTCATGGGTGAAAATAAATCTAATGGAGAAGCGCGTTACATCCATGGAATCAAAGGAAAAGGATTTTTTACGTTCTACGGTGGTCACGATCCTGAAGATTATACGCATAGAGTAGGAGACCCTAAAACCGAATTGGATTTACATCCTACATCTCCGGGCTACCGACTCATTTTAAACAATGTATTATTTCCTGCTGCCCGTAAGAAAAAACAAAAAACCTAATTTTTAATGCTTATATTTCTCTAACATGAATTCAATACCATCGCTCCATAGAACAGATTTAGCGCAGTTGATCGTGAAAAGAATTATTCAAGAAAAAGACTGTATTAAAACACAGTACCAGGGATCTAAAAATCAAATCGGCTATTTTTTTATAGATGATTTATTACCTCCAGAAATAACAGAATACATTAACAGTCAGTTTCCGTCACATGACGAGATGGTTCTTAAGAAAAGCATTCGCGAAAATAAGTATATAGGGGTGCAAATGAACCAATATCCACGAATTTTAGAAGAACTTATTTATGCATTTCAAGACGATCGTGTTGTAAATTTAATTAAAGAAGTTTGTGAAATCAAAGATCTCAAACCTGATGAAAATTTGTATGCTGGCGGATTATCTTCTATGAAACAATCTCAATTTTTAAATCCACATCTCGATAATTCTCACGATAAAGAACGGAACCGTTGGCGAGTGTTGAACCTATTGTTTTATGTTTCTCCCAATTGGATGGACTCAAATGGGGGGCATTTAGAAATTTGGTCAAAGGGATTAAAACAAGAACAAACCACTTTACACTCTCGATTTAATCGTCTAATAGTAATGGCAACTCATGACAAGTCATGGCATTCGGTAAGCCCTGTTGTGGTTGATGCTTCCCGCAATTGTGTTTCTAATTATTACTTTTCGTCCACTGGACTTTCTAAAACAGATAAATTTCATGTGACTACGTTTAGAGGCAGACCCCATCAAAAAATTAGAAATCATATTCTTAAAATTGATTCTTTTATAAGAATGAATTTGAGAAAAATATTTAAAAAAGGAATTGTTGAAAATCCACATGTTTATAAATCAAAAAAAGATTAAATTAATATTTAGAAACCTATATAAATCAAAAAAGCCTCGCATTGCGAGGCTTTTTTATAAGCGAATATGATACAATAGGCTAGAGCCTTAATTTACTTTGTCAACAATAGCTTTGAAAGCTTCTGGGTTATTCATCGCTAAATCAGCTAAAACCTTACGGTTTAATTCGATGTTATGCGTTTTTAGTTTCCCAATAAATTGTGAATACGACAACCCATGAGCTCTGGCACCTGCGTTGATACGCATAATCCATAAAGCACGGAATGTTCTTTTCTTATTTCTACGATCTCTGTAAGAATAAAGCATGGCTTTGTCAACTGCATTTTTTGCAATTGTCCATACGTTTTTACGTCTTCCAAAGTATCCTTTAGCTTGTTTTAATACTTTTTTTCTTCGGGCTCTTTTGGCCACTGAGTTTACTGATCTTGGCATTTCTTAAGTGTTTTTTGTAGTAGGCGATTCAATTTTTTGAATACTTTTAACGGCCTAACTCCATGGTTTATAAAAATAATTTTAACCTTAACAACGCGTTTACTTTAAACGTAATTGTTGTTTAATGTTTGCTTCATCATTCACATGTACTAATGTACTGTGTGTGAGAGCAAGCTTACGTTTTTTAGACTTCTTCGTTAGAATGTGGCTTTTAAACGCATGCTTTCTTTTGATTTTTCCAGTACCCGTTACTTTAAAACGTTTCTTGGCACTAGATTTGGTTTTCATTTTAGGCATTTTCTCCTTTTATTTAGTTGCTTCGCTTATTTTACTTTCTTTGGGGAAATGAACATAATCATACGTTTCCCTTCTAATTTTGGCATTTGTTCTACCTTTCCTAGGTCCTCTAAATCTTGCGCTAAACGCAATAATAAAATTTGACCTTGTTCTTGATAAATGATTGAACGTCCTTTGAAAAACACAAAGGCCTTCAATTTTGCTCCTTCCTTTAAAAACTTTTCGGCGTGTTTTTTCTTAAAAGCATAATCATGATCGTCAGTTTGAGGTCCAAAACGAATCTCTTTAACCACTACTTTCGTAGCTTTTGATTTGATAGCCTTATCACGTTTTTTTTGTTCGTAAAGAAACTTTTTATAATCCATTACTTTACATACAGGAGGGACAGCTTTTGGTGAAATTTCCACCAAATCAACCTCTTGCTCTTTAGCGATTGCTAAGGCTTGAGATAAACTATATACACCAACTTCAACATTATCACCAACAAGTCTTAACTCTTGTGCAGTGATTTTTCTGTTGATTTTGTGTTGATCCTCTTTAATAATTCTTAGAGGACCTCTGTCTCTTCTTCTACGTATTGCTATGGCTTTATATTTTAGTTAAACTTAAAATTCTTTTAATGTTTTTTTAATTTCTTCTCTTATAATTGATGTAAACGATTCCACATTAATCGTGCCTAAATCATCTCCTCCGTGTTTTCTTACACTTATTCTTCCGTCGAGTTCTTCCTGTTCACCAACGATAATCATATAAGGGACCTTTTGCATTTCTGCATCCCGAATTTTCTTACCCATTGTTTCATTTCTATTATCAACGAGGGCGCGAATTTCGTTATTTTCTAGCGAATTTAAAACTTTTCGAGCGTATTTTTCATATTTCTCGCTAATTGTTAATATAATTACTTGTTCTGGCATTAGCCAAAGCGGAAGATTACCACCCGTATGTTCTAACAATATTGCCACAAATCGTTCCATACTTCCAAAAGGTGCACGGTGAATCATTACAGGTCTATGTAGCTCGTTGTCAGCACCTTTGTAAGTTAAATCGAAACGTTCAGGTAAGTTATAATCTACTTGTATTGTTCCGAGTTGCCACTGTCTTCCAAGCGCATCTTTGACCATAAAATCTAATTTAGGTCCATAAAAAGCAGCTTCGCCAGTTTCTATGATATAATTCAACCCTTTGGCATTTGCAGCATTAATAATTGCTTGTTCTGCTTTGTCCCAAACCTCTGAAGATCCAATATACTTATCTGAATTTTCTGGATCACGAACAGAAACTTGCGTTGAAAAATTTTCAAATCCTAACGAACCAAAAACATACAATACCAAGTCTATAACATTTTGAAACTCTTCATTTAATTGATCGGGTGTGCAAAAAATATGCGCATCATCCTGGGTAAATCCACGAACCCGTGTCAATCCATGCAATTCGCCACTTTGTTCATATCGATATACAGTTCCAAATTCGGCATATCGTTTGGGTAACTCCTTGTAACTAAAAGGTTTTGCGTTATAAATCTCACAATGGTGAGGGCAATTCATTGGTTTTAATAAAAACTCTTCACCATCTTTTGGTGTTTGAATACTTTGAAAACTATCAGCCCCGTATTTTTCGTAATGACCTGAAGTAACATATAATTCTTTTTGACCGATATGAGGTGTGATCACCATTTCATAACCCGCCTTTTGTTGTGCTTTCTTTAAAAAATCTTCTAAGCGCGATCGTAACGCCGCTCCTTTTGGCAACCACAGTGGTAAGCCTTGGCCTACTTTTTTTGAGAAAGTAAATAGTTCTAATTGCTTTCCTAACTTTCTGTGATCTCTTTTTTTAGCTTCTTCTAAAAGTATTAAATACTCTGTAAGTTCTTTTTGTTTTGGAAAAGAAATTCCATAAACTCTAGTTAATTGAGTGTTATTTTCATCACCTCTCCAATATGCACCTGCAACACTTAATATTTTAACCGCTTTTATAATGCCTGTATTTGGAATATGGCCACCACGACACAAGTCAGTAAAAGAGGAATGATCACAAAACGTGATTTCTCCGTCCGTAAGGTTTTCAATAAGTTCTACTTTATATGAGTTTTCTTCCTTTTTATACTTTGAAAGTGCGTCCGCTTTAGAAACAGATTTGATGGAAAAGTCATGTTTTCCGCGCGCAATCTCAATCATTTTGTCTTCAATACGTTTGAAATCTTTATCTGAAATCACAGCATCTCCAAGATCAACATCATAGTAAAAACCATTGTCAATTGCCGGTCCAATAGAGAGCTTTACACCTGGAAACAATTCCTCAAGAGCTTGTGCAAGTACGTGAGAAGACGAATGCCAAAATGCTTTTTTTCCAGCATCATCTTTCCAAGTATATAATGTAAGGTTACCATCGGTGGTCAGCATAGTAGAAGTTTCAACAGTTGTGTCGTTGAACTTTGCCGAAATAACATTTCGAGCAAACCCTTCACTAATGTCTTTAGCAACATCTAATACTGTAAGGTTTTCTTCAAAAGACCTTATACTTCCATCAGGTAACGTAATGTGAATCATAATTCATTTTATAATAAGACACAAATATAGGGTGTCCTTTTTAGTCTGACAATAACATTTTATTTTTTTATAGTTTTTAATAGAAAATTACTTAGTTTTGAGAACGTTACCCTAATAACCTACTTTGATAATGAATTCAAAAACACCTGTGTTAAGGTTTCTTTTTTTTGTATTCTGTACAATAGCTCTATTGCCTGTGCAAAATAAGGGTTGTCAAAAATTAAATATTGATACTCTTTTATCCAAAGACAGAGTCGTTCAAAATCTTGGTATTACAATCTATGAATTGGTATGTCTTTTTTTTCACTCACTTATGATTTTATATAAAATGTTTATGATAAAAACTCCTACAGAATTTGAACCTATAATTTAACAGTACTATCCCCTCTAACATAAAAGGGTAACTAACTTAATAAAATAAAATATGATTTAAAACTAAAAAAAATAAACATCATAACCCCTAAATTCTATTACTATGAATAATTATTACTTAAAAAAAACACTATTATTATTGTTTTTGTTTTGTGGAGGAGCCTTGATTTCACAAAACCAATATTGGGAAAAAACAATGACCTCCAAATTTTCTGAATCTGAGATACTTCAAAGGAATTCAGTGCCAAAATCCTTTGAAATATACCATTTAAATAGGGCTAAGTTTTCAGAAATTTTAGATTTAGCTCCGTTAAGAAGTTCAAATACAATTCGTTCCTCTGTAATCATAGAATTCCCTATGTCTGATGGGTCATTCCAGAAATTCGCAATCACGGAATCTCCAATTATGCATCCAACCCTTGCGGCTAAATTTCCTCAAATTAAAACCTATAAAGCGATTGGAATTGACGACCCTACAGCAACGATGCGATTTAGTATGACTCAGTTTGGCTTACACGCTATGAAATTATCGGGCGTTGATGGAGCATATTTTATTGATCCCTACACAGCAGATCGCGAAAATTATATCGTTTATAATAAATCGTCTTTAGGTGCCAATTACGGAAGTTTTGAATGTTTGACTGATAATGACATCAACCTTACATCTTTAGGGAATAATTTTGATTTGGACAGAGCTGATACAGAGGATCGAAAATTAAGAACGTATCGATTGGCACTTTCTTCGACTGGAGAGTACAGTTCAATTTTTGCTGGTTCTGGAACAGAAGCGGAGCAAAAAGCCAATGTTCAGGCACAAATGACCATTACAATGAATCGAGTTAATGAAATTTATGAACGAGATTTAGCAATAACAATGCAGTTTGTTGCAAATAATGATGCGATTATATACTTGGACGCAGCAACCGATCCCTGGAGTGGTGAATGGAATAACACTACCCAAACTGAAATTGATAATACAATTGGAAGTGCAAATTACGATATTGGTCATAATTTCAACACCAGTGGAGGAGGTAATGCGGGTTGTATTGGGTGTGTTTGCACAGACGGATCAAAGGGAAGCGCATTTACAGGGCGCTCAAACCCCACAGGAGACGCATTTGATATTGACTATGTTGCTCACGAAATGGGACATCAATTTGGGGGATATCATACCATGAATACATGCAATCGATCTGGCAATGGAAATTCAGAAGTAGAACCAGCATCAGGCAGCTCTATTATGGGCTATGCAGGAATTTGCTCTACAAATGTTCAACCCAATAGTGATGCTCATTTTAACTATGTCAATATAAGAGATATACAAGACAATGTACAAGGAGGTGTCAGTAGCTCCTGTGATGTAGAAACTGTATTAAATAACCAGCCTCCAGTTGCAAATGCAGGTCCAGACTATACGATTCCAAAATCTACTGCATTTATACTCAGAGGAACTGCTACAGATCCAGATGGGTTAGCCACTTTAACGTATAATTGGTCTCAAAATGACCCTGAACAAGCCGCTGGAAATGCCGAACCTCAATCTAATTGGGTTGTTGGACCTTTATATAGATCAAGATTACCAATCACATCTCCTAACAGATCAATGCCACAAATAAGTGACGTAGTAGCAAATGATCTAACTCCTACTTGGGAAGTGACACCCTCAGTAGCGCGTCAAATGAGTTTTTCTTTTACAGTAAGGGATAATGGGAGTGGTTTTGCAAACGGTATTGGTCAGACCAGTTCCGATTTGATGGACGTAACTGTCGTGGATGTAGACCCATTTGTGATGACTGCTCCTAATACTGCTGTGACATGGAACGTTGCATCAAACGAAACAGTGACTTGGGATGTTGGTCAAACCAACAACAGTGCTATTAATTGTCAGACTGTTAATATCAAATTATCCACTGATGGAGGGTTGACTTATCCAATAGTATTATTATGTGGAACACCAAATGATGGCTCAGAGTCTATTTCTGTGCCAGATAATCAGACGACAACAGCTAGGGTGATGGTTGAAGCAGCAGATAATATATTTTATGATATTTCAAATACGAATTTTACAATCGGTGCTCCAATTAGTCCGACATTTACAATTTCTGTACCAACAAATCAAACATCACAACTAGTATGCACTCCTTCAAATACTGATGTAGATATTTCATATGAAGTTTTTTTAGGTTTCAATGAAGTAACAACATTCTCGGCTAGCGGAGTTCCTTCGGGAATTTCTGTTAATTTTTCAGCCAATAATATAAATTCTAGTCAAACTGTTGTAGCAACGATTAGTTCAACAAGTTCAGCATCTCCGGGTATATCCCCATTACAATTAATGCCCAATCTAGTTCAGTTCAAAGTTAAAAAACCATTAATTTTGAGGTTTACAATGCAAGCTTTGATCCTGTCAATCTAACCTTTCCAGCTCAAAATGCAACTGAAGTACCTCTATCTACATCACTTAACTGGGATGTTGATTCAAATGCATCTACTTATGTCATTCAGGTTGCCAATAACCCTTCATTCAGCACCAATTTGATGACCTACAGCTCAACAGTAAATACATACCAATTAAGTTCTCTTCAAACTGAAACTACTTATTATTGGAGGGTTGCGCCTGAAAACATCTGTGGTCAAGGTACTTTTTCTTCAACCTATAGTTTTACGACTGCTGCAGTTGTTTGCAATGTGGTTAATTCAACTGAAAATAATTTAAATTTTCTACCTTTTTCACTTCCCGGAGTACATCAGGTAAGAACCTCCACTCTAAATGTTGGGCTTGATACTACAATTACTGACATAGATGAAACAATTAATGTTCAACACACCTTATCTGCGGATATTGAATTGAAATTAACATCCCCAAGTGGTACTACAATTACATTGTTAGATCCTAACAGGTGTCCAAACGGTACTGCAGATATTTCGGTTACCTTTAATGATCAAGGAACTACTTTAAATTGCAGTTCTACAGCACCTGCCATTTCAGGAAGTGTTATTCCATTTCAGGAATTGTCTGCTTTTAATGGAGAATCTTCAATGGGGAATTGGATTTTAACAATTACGGATGTTGTATCAAGTTCGAATGGGGGGCAGTTTCTGGATTTCAACCTCGATATATGTGGACCACCTCTAAGTTCGTCTAATCAATCAATAGGCGATTTTGTAGTAGTACCTAACCCTTCCAATGGGCAGTTTGATTTTAAACTTCCCACCGGATTCAATTTAGATGTAACAGTTTTAGTCCATGATCTTCATGGTAGAACTATATATAATAAAGTATTTACTAATGATTCACAACGTTTTCATACAATCGATTTAGATAATGTATCACTTGGAATATATTTCTTAAAAGTTTCAGATGGATATCGGACAGCAATAAAGCGAATTATAATTAAATAATTCCTCTTAAAATATCTATTTAAAAAAGTCTTGGAATTTTTCTAAGACTTTTTTTTATAACCATCTTCTTGTAACCACTTGTAATTCAGCTATTAAAAAAAATAGTTTAGACAAAGTAAAAAAACGTTAGATTTAAGACTTGTTTAGGCTAAAAAAGATTGTATGTTTGCACCCGCTAAAAAACGGAAGTTGATTAGTTAAAGATCTTTGAATAAACGCAGTGTCCTAAGGTTTGAAAAAAAAG
>Ga0209198_1000273_pt1 | contig 48524 bp, 75 predicted proteins | sample COGITO_mtgs_1105_2_FD_184804 | JGI IMG/M metagenome (GOLD analysis project Ga0209198, IMG submission 184804) | Pelagic marine microbial communities from North Sea - COGITO_mtgs_110519 (SPAdes) (version 2) | ecosystem: Environmental > Aquatic > Marine > Epipelagic ...
AACAGTAATCAAATAGCCAATCACGAATTTCTTCATCATCCATACCTTCGATCCATTTCTCTTTCTTGACTTTAGCTACAAGTTTATCAAGGTACTCCTCTTGAATCTTACCCAATTCTTGGATAAAGTCTCCAGTCTTAAATGCTTCATCGTCTAGTTCTGCTTTGATCTTTACTTTCATAATTGTTTGTGTATATCTTTTTTCGATTGTGTGCGTTCTTTTTTGCTCTGGTCACGTTTGCGCCACTTCAGATGTTTTCACCATTCAACCTTTTTTACTATCCAAGAGCGTGCCATAATTTTATAGTAATAGTGTGACAGACGCTACGATAGTAATTCCAACTACCATTCCAGTCATAGGACTACCTAAAAAGTATCCAACGCAACCGCATATCGCGATAAGTGCTAAGGGTTTAATATTCTCTGATATATATTTCATAATTATTTGTGTCTCGGTACTTTCTTATTTGCATCATCCATACCCATCGCTAACTCCAGAACCATACGCTCACTCCATCCAGCAAACGGACCTCGCATAAAGACTTGAGTCAGTTCGTCAGGTTCGAATCTATCATACTTCTCAAGAGTCAACTTAACCCAATTGTCAGTCGCTTCTTGCCATGCATTTTGTTTTTCTTCGTATTCGTTCATACCAATTTCATCCAATCTGTCTCTTCAGACATTAATTCACAGCCAAGTTCTTTCAACTGTTTCACTTGCGCACCGATATTCATTTTTACGGTATAACCTTCTTTGTGACACTTATAAACACTACCGCTATTACCAATGAATAGCCAATAGTCTCCTCCGTCTTTTACTTTAGTAATGCCACTGTTAAGTCTCCAACAGTCACCATCGAGATAGCCTCCGCTCCAGCCCGCAAGAACTTTATAGAGATTCTCTTCGATTTTCACTACTACCCAATTGTGTGGCTTATTGTATTTCATAGATATATTATATAAGTGTTCCTATTAAACTGGCCAGTTAACCCACTCTGGAGCTTTATACTCATAGTCTTTTACTGCTGTTAATTTATATTTAATTCCGTCTACCTCTACGACTTTGCCCTCGCATGTCTCTGAGCGTGGTGTTCCTCGCTTTACTCCCTTGCTATCCTCGAAGTAAGTTCTGTTACCGATGGCATCACGCTCAGATCTGATCCAGTAGTTATCGCTGTTTTCGTAGTAAGTCTCGATACCATTGGCATCTTTAATCTCGATAGGGAATGTAAAGGCAATCCCTAGTTCTGTTAGTATTTCGCTTAGTGGTTTCATAGTTATGGTGCTATTAATTTGTATTTGATCCCGTCAACTTCTACGACCTTGCCTTCGCAGGTCTTGGCTGAACGTGGTGTGCCTTCCTTTGTACCATAGCTGTTCTCGTAGTAAGTCTCGCCCCCATTGGCATCACGCTCGTACCTATCCCAGCAGCCATCGCTGTCCTCGTAATAAAGAACGCCACCATCCGCATCACGCTCCCACTTCTTCCAAGATTTATAGCTGTCCTCGTAGTAAGTAGGGTTGCCACTGTCATGACGCTCGTACCTCTCCCAGTAGTCATCGCTGTTCTCGTAGTAAGTTGCGTAGCCGTTGGAATCTTCAATTAAGATAGGGAAGCTAAAGGCAATCCCTAGTTCTGTTAGTATTTCGCTTAGTTTTTTCATTTTACTGTAAGGTAATATACACCTGATGTGCATCCGTCTGCTTTAATCTTTGTGACAGTTAAGCATTCTAATTCCTTATGCACATCACCGAGATTTGTACCGACAGCAATATATGGCCCACCACTTGGATCAACTGAGTGTAGGCTACCATCCTCATTGCGTGAGCATCCAACATGCTCAACATCTTTAAAAGAATACTCAACACAATTCTTAGCTATGGTAGTGAATTTTCGTTCCTCATTGTATCGGCTTTTAACTACAACTGATTCGTGTTTTCGGTGGTCATACGAACCGGGCGCGCCCGGCTGCACACATTTGCCAGCTGGCGATCCTGCCCAACTAGGAGCTGCCGGCACACTGGCCCAACTACCTTGAATTGGATCAGAGACACCCGAAGACACTACATCTTCTTCTTCCATTTTATCATCTGGATAAAGATGCTCTGTCATTTCTCGACCTTTATCATAGAAGCACTCACCTACGGAATCTGGATGATACCCCGCGGCAATGCACAAACCGTATAACTTCTCAGTCAATTCATCCATCCCCATTGAAGCGTGTTCACTTTCGTAGGTAAATATTTCTTCGTAAACTTCTATTGTAATTTTCATAATGTTATTATATACTATTTTAGTAACTTTGTAAACAACTTACTTTATAGACAGCTTAACCAAATACAGATGCATACAAAAATGCATAGTGAAAATACACCAATAGTAATCTTCTCGATTAATTCGAGCGAGCCGTCCTTGGTCCTCTGTTCGTTAAATGACTTTTTCATACTAATTTAAGTCCATAAGTGGTCAACGTTTTTTACGATCCACTTCATATATTTCTGTTCTTGTTTGTCGAGTTCCTTTTTATAAAAGCTATAGGAACCATAGAGTTCTTCATATGTCTTATCAGACATTTCGAGTTCCATTAAAGAATCATCTCCTTCAACTTTCTTCAAAACTAATGGTGCTTGCTTCTCCGCGGCATCGAGTTCGCTGTCTATTGCCTTTTGCAGCTCAGGTCGAATACATTTCACGAAGTTATAACACAGTTTCAAGTCACGTTCGAACCTTTTGTGTTTAGGGCAAGTTGAGTAGTCAATGTGTTCAAAGCATTTTTCACTCTCAACAATCTCAATCACGCAACCAAAGAGAAATTCTGGAATAAGATACGTCTTATCAGCATACTCCCGCTTTGGGATATACTTATAAATCCACTTCTGTGGTGATCTGAATGGATTCTTCATTATAGTTCTTCGATTGCTTTAATCATTTTTTCCTTAGCCATATCTTTGGCCCAAAGAGGAATTACAAAGGCATCAATCGATTTTACCTCAGATGCTTTCTCTCTTTGTACACGATATACCATCGCTTCGAGTATTAGTTTTAGTGCTTCTTTCATATTATTTCTTCTCTGGGTTAACATTAACTACCCACCACACAAATCTACAGAATGCAGCAACTGAAACTACTGCGGTTATTATATATATTACTTCACTCATAGTTTTTCCTCAAATTCAAGTTGTATATTCAAAGACCTCATTGCATATTTAGCAACGTGATTCAATGCTTCCATATCTTCATACTCAACATATCGATTCCCGACAGTTTTCATATAGTAACCTTCGTGATCTCCCATGATCCAACAGAGAGTGATACAAGATTCCTTATCTAATTCTTCATTGTAAGTCCAAGCAACAATCTCGGCATGCCGATTCTCTGTCGCTGGTCTAAATTCTACATCGTTATATCTCATCATAATTATTTATTCTTTTTCCAAACTTTCTGTCTATTATCAATTTCACTAGATAGAATCATTATTTTATGGTATGGCTTATACATGATCCATGCTGTACAGTCATATCGCAAAAATATCTTCGCGATTAAATCGCCTATCCAAAAGAGTATTGATGATGCTATTATTCTCATATTATTTTTCTGGAGGTTGAGCAAAGAATGGCGAACCAGCCTTCATAAGCTCTGTTAGGTCTGTATTAAATCTAGTAGTGAGTTCATCTGTTTGAGCCTCAGCATTCTTAAGGACGTTAATAGTGCCAAGCATCGCAAAGCACTTCTCTTGTAGATTGTCAATAATGTCGTTCATAGTTATCCTCTCATAAAGTTCTTAACACAACTACGTGGACCATTCGGCACATAGTACTTCTTGTTTCGTTCCCAACTATCGTTGGTGAAGAGTTGTATGCACCCCGCATCTTTAGAGGAATACGACATTACACCTTTACGATTGCGAGTCACCTCACGCGTCGGTGGTTCATCTAATCCCAAAATTGCTCTAATGTTAGCATTCATAGTCTTGATATTTTTCCTAAAATGTCGTTTGCTTGATCGTCGGTTAGATACCCTAAGATGTCATCTGTAATAGGAGTATCATATGTGATAGTCCCATTAGAATCTAATACTGCGATTTCTAACCCCTTACTATAATCGTGCTCAACTACACTCGCGGTATAGTTGTTTGAAAAACTAAACAGGAGTTGATATCCGTTATGAATATTTTTGCGCGCACAAGTAAAATCTTTCTTGATGTTTGTAGTATATATTTTCATACCTAATTATATCACTGTTCCATCTTTTTGGCCATGATGGATTGTATTTTTTCATCAAAATCATTTGATGAAACATTCCCTTTATATGTATAAAAACATTTAATGTAGTCTTCTTCATCCTGCTTTCTTGCTAATTCATATACATCGATATTTTTATTTTCAAACCCATAAGAATGGCGAATTTCAGTCGGGAACATATCATCATTATATTCCATATTATAACTATTCAACATAATATATGTATTAATACACCATTCTTTAATGTTACCATCCAAAATGCCACCTGAATATATGTCGATTATTTTTGTTTTTGTTTTTGCTTCCATAAAATGTGCAGTGTAGGATGCTGCTCCCCCGTGAGAGTGAGATTTATAAGCCCTTGCGGATTATCTCTGGTCCGCAAGAGACGATGCGGTGGGCATTTTCTTTTTGCCAAGCATCTTGCTGAAGGGTTTTGGCACGTTCACCAGCGATTTCAAGCATCGCGATGTAAGCTGCATCGTGAGAGCCATAAAGCTCGTCAGTTACGATACGACCTAGGCTCTTAGCGCCCATGACCTTTGATGCATTGACGATGACTTCAATCGCGTTGCATACGTCGCCGATAGTTACTGAAGTGGTTTGTGTTTTTTCTGTATTTTCCATAGTATATTTTCTTTATGAGTCTTTCTCAATCTTATAATACTATTATAATCTATTTTAGACGATCTGTACATACATATATGTATCTGACCATCAATGACTTACAAAAGACCTTAAGAGTGGACTAGAAAAGTCATAACCTGTTGATAATCAACCGTTTAGAATCTTTATTCCAGCCTCAGCATACGCTTTATCTGAATCTGGGCGCGCTGATCTATATCCCAACTCATTTAGTCGATCATCCTCGGCACGGGATACCCAAACGACCACATTATATTCTGATAGAATCTCTTCGGTTTTCGAGGGTTCAATGAGCATCTTCTTCCAAATCTCCTCTAATGGATTCTTATGTTCAAGTAGTAGGTTCTTCCTACCCGGATCATATCTTGGCTGATTCACCCAAGTAATATCTTCTGGAATGTTATTAGCATCTCGAAAGGCCGCTGCAGCTTCTGACCAAAGATGTTTCCGATGATTAAACTGTCTCATCAGTATCTTAGCCCCATATTTGATAGCAGACTTTTCTTTCTTCTCTGTGCAAAGGATATATTTTTTAACAGAGAACTCAATTATATCGATTAGATGTTCCATTAACCCCCGCAATAAAGTTTATTGAAAGCGATTCTAGGATAGTCAACTATAACAAATTTACCGACATTGAATATGGCGAATAAAGATGCGCAAACAAAAAGGATCGGCATCGATATGATAATCAGCAGATATATGAGTGTTTCTAATATATATTTCATTATATGGTAATACTATAGAGTAATTATAGTTATGTCAATATTATTTTTCCATCTTTGGATAGTCTCTTTATGTATTCAGATTCTGCATCTAAATTATGACATAGATGTGCTCGATGAGAAGAAGAGTAGAAGTTACTCTTTTTAAAGGAATCGAACCCAATCATTGATATAGATTCACATCGTGCTTTATTTAAAAGATAGTAGAGTGTGACTATTCCTGTGCTTGGATGTAGATCTGAACTTACACCAACCTCTTTTCTCACATCATCTTTAACCACATCTAAGATGATATTAGTCTCTCCAAGAGGAAGGGGTGCACCATATCTAACACACACTTTGGGTTTATTCTTTGCACGCTCATATATTGATTCACAGACTCTGGACTTACACATTGCGTATATCCAAGCATCACACTTATTACCTATGGAATATTTGTGTAGATGACCTATAGATAGATTGAAACGAATGACAAACTCATATGAATCAATTAGTTTAGAATTATCTTTTTCGAGTAAAGATTCACTATTACCAACTAGAAGCACATTTTTACTCTTAACCAGATCACTTAATTTTATGTCTTTGTTCACGGCTCATCTGTTTATGTCCTATCACACACTCAAGGCTTCTTGCACTTGAGACATTCCTTGGCTTTATCTTAATATATTCAATGGGTAAAGCAAGCTTCTTAAGTTTACCTTCATACTTACCATCTACATATTTCTGTAGTATCTTTTGATCCCAGTTCACTCCCTCGGAATCGTTCACCCAATCATCCACTAAACTATTCACGATATCATTGTTTCGAAAGATAATAGTACCGCTCAGTAATTCATTAGGATTGTATCTTGTTTTGAGATAGTGGCAGCAGATATCAAATGTCTTATCCTTTAACTCATGAAAGAGTGTAGGTTCTTTTACAATTACAGCATCTGCATCCAGCCATATCACATCTTCATTAGGATACTCTTTCAGTGCCCTTTGAATTAACTCGGCTTTCACCATTGTGTTCTTTGTCCAGTCTCCACGAGACTCATAGCCATATAACTTATATGGAAGATTGAACCTCTTTAGATCAGACTCAAGGTCTTTCACCTCTTGTTCATAGTCTGTATTAAGTGTGTAGCCTGATATAACTATCATCTATAGTAAAACATTGTTATACACTTGTTTGTAGTTGTATTTAGCATAATCCAATCGATATTCTTTAACATCAGAGCGTCGATATACTTTATAACCACCTGCAAAAACATCAATATCATCATCACCCAACACTGGAATTGCCCCGCACATTATTGCTTCAAACATTCTGTATGACCACGGGCAGTCACCCGTTGGTGTGAGTGCAAACTTAGTTCGACCTAGAGACTCGTAATATTCTTTATCAAGTGAATACTTCAAATCCTTGTTTCTGCCTCGATTTGACTCGTAAACATTGTCATATTGCTTAATCCATTTTCTATTTTTGGTGATAACACCCTTAAAATAGAATTCATCTACTCTTTTCTCCCAAAGGCTCTTACAATAAATAATGAGTGAACGAGGAAAAACTATACCATAAGATTTTCCATTAATAATAGTTTTACCATTAAGATGATCTATCTCTATTTTAGAGTTGCTTAGATTCATTTCGTCACAAGCTTGTCTAGCGTAATATTCTTGCAGAAGCATTTAAAATCCTTTCTTATATTTCTTTAGATCAGACTCAAGGTCTTTCACCTCTTGTTCATAGTCTGTATTAAATGTGTAGCCTGATATAACGATCATATATTTTAAAGAGTAACTAAGATAAGAGATTTGTCGCTATTGTGGTCTTTAAAGAAACCCTCGTTAATAGTTGCTGAAGCGTGCAGGTTGAATGGCTCAGTTGACATATTTAATTTTCTCCACCCGGGGTTATTTAAATCTAAGTTAACATCAGTATTGGGAAAAGATGTAACGAGTAGATACTTTGCACCAGATCTTTTGATATTTGTAATAGCTAGAGAGACATCGTGGTTTGATAAATGCACAAAGCAATCACGGACCAACACTAGATCAACCGTCGGAAGAGCGTCTGATACAACATTGAGACATCTAAAGTCTATGTCTTTATACGTAATGCGATTTTGTTCTATCAAAGGTTCTACGATATCTGCACCAATATAATCGCATGCTAAATCAATCTCTTTCATGTAATTGAAGTCTCCGCATGGAATATCCAACATAGACTTGATTTCCCATGTCTTTATTAAAGCTGGAATTTCATTTACAATAGTTTTAGTTTGGGTAAGCTCGCTTCCTTTGCCGCTTCTACTCTCATTGCTCCGCCAGCGATTAGTTCTGTAAATCTCGCTAAATTCTTGTTTTAAATTTCTAGACATATTGATAAATTTTATTAATGTTTGGAACCGCCAAAGGGTGAAAGGGATTGTGTTCTAATATCCCAAAAATCTTTTGGAAACCAATCAATCTTGATGTTCGATTTTGCTAATGCTTTATATAGATAATGATGATCGCCCTGCGGGCTTTTGCGATTGGTGTTATTTTTGACACACAGATCATTCCAAATTCCAATAAACTCTAAAGACTCTTTACAGTATTCAAAGTGTAGACAACTGCTGTATAATGTTCTTCCAGTTTCTCCCTGTCTAAGAGCAATGAATTTAGATGATTTATACGGCTCATAACTTTTAAATATTGTATCAACATCAACCCATAGAACAGACTCTTTAAACTTGTTAAGACAATCCAAGATATACTGTGGCTTGCGCCTTGTATTTTCCCAATAGTTATTACCCTTCAATTCTTCAATATGATAATCTAAATTATGTTCTTTAACACTATCGATCCATTTATCAGCACGATCACTGTAGTATGTACTATTTGGTGGATCTGAATAAAATGTAATTACTTTCATATTTTAATTATTTTTAGAAAATCAATCAAATGATTTTTATCAATGAGAGAATCATCCTTGATGGCATTTGTATTTAGCATTTTATTATATGCCTCATCATCTTGATCTAATTCTATGATTGCATTAATGAATTGTCTTTCCGATGCAAAATCATCTCTACATAGAAAACTTCCTCTGTTGAATGAATCATAAACAGTTGGGTCACCCCAGTACAGATTAACAGTTCGTGATAGGAATGCCCACCATATCTTTTCAGTTAGGTAACCACTTAGAGGTTGATTCTCTATAGCAAGATTAAACTTATATGGCTTCAGAGCTTCTATATTTGATGTACCCCAACCAGATGTATCATATCTATTGGCAAGTTTATTCGATGTACCATTATTTAAACTTCTACCAAGACAATCAATCTTCTTATATTTCATCAATTGATTGCATAGATTCTCCCGAGGTCTAACATGACTGTGATACACAAATGAACAGAATTTACTCTTCTGTGATACAGGTGCAGTTAAGAGTGAATATGGATCATGGCCATACCAACCATACTTTTCTGTTTCGGTTAATCTTAAATATCTAGGATGATCAATCCTTTTTGAGTAGATCATATAGTCTCCATTATTTAAAACTTGAGTTATCTTATCATCACTCAATGCCTCGCCTGAATAGCATATCCTTGGAACATTCACATTCCAGCATGCTGGTTTTTCATTTTTACCTCTCCAACCAAATACACTATAGAGTATTAAATCTGGATCAGTGGTTACTACTTGAGCACCAAGGGTTGCTTTTATAGTATTAACCAAATAGTCATTTGTATGATCGAAACCGCCCCAAAAGTTTTCTATCTTAAGTCTTATCATACTTTAAATGGACATGCTTTGATTAAATTATTCAGATCCTCTTCAGTATATTTAGACATTTCCACCTCATTTAGATGTGATAGTAATTCATTGTTTGTCTTTGAATCACTTCTGCAATCAATGAATGTTGTTTTATTTTTTTTCACAGTTTCAAGATGATCAAAAAACTTGGTATCATCACCTAAGACTTTGTTAGAGAATTTTACCCAAAGATTCGGAATACTATATGCATCAGCAACTATCAAGCCGTGTAATGAGCTTGATATAATATAATCACATGATAATATTTTCCTTATGATTTTATATGGGTCTTCTTTAAAATCAATAATGATTGAGTTCTCACAAGTTGAGTATTGATTTTTACATTGTTCATAATCCACAATGTGTGGCGTAAATCCGATAGTATATCTCTTCTGGACTTTTGGTTTATATATCTTGGGAAGAATTAAGGCTGGATCACCATACACCTCAGGACAATCTATATTCAGTTCGACACATCTCTTCCTGGTTCGTGGTCCACGGACAGCACGTATATCAACACCCTTATTTATGTTATCACTTGACCGAGCAATACCACTTCCCCATACTATGTCATCTGATTTAGCATGATTCAATATTGAGCCAGTAGAAACATATTTTTTATGATTTTCTTCTACATCAGTAAAGATAGCCTTAGATTCACTAAAGTGTTCAAAAATTAAAGGAGACAGTGAGTCACCAAAGTTGTTGCATTTGAACCACAGTAAACTATTCATACTAGTAGAATTTTTTGGTATATGGTTTACGGTGCATTTTCTGCATCCGCCGAGCGGCATCAAATTCTCCATTATGGAAAACTGCACAGTCTACATAATCATATCCAAGATCATTTGCAACATGCCAGCGATTAGATCCACCCCAAACAACATATAATTTTTTATCTAAGTCTTTTGTATCAGACTCAAATGGTAGGTCTAACATTTTATTTCCGTATCTTTTCTTCTGCTCCAAGAGTTGAGCATAAGTCGAGTGTACGGCAAGTAAGGGAAAATGTAATCCATTCTCCTTAATGTCATCCATCACTGGCTTAAAGAATTCCTTTCCTTTATGGGTGTCTGCTTTGGGTACAGAAGCCCACAAATCTTTTACAAGTAGAGGGAACACTTCAATCCCATTCCACTTCGATCCATGATACTGTGATTTTAAAACATTCATCGATTCTATTTATAATTGGTGGAGGTGGGAGGAATCGAACCTCCGTGTCTCAGCCGAAACTGAGATCGAATCCATTACACCCCCTTAAAATGATGGGCCCGGTCGGATTTGAACCGACATATCACTTTGGTGTTTTGATATGTAGATTAAATCTGGCTGCGAAGGTAGGGATCGAACCTACGACGAATTGATTAACAGTCAACTGTTCTACCGCTGAACTACTTCGCATTAAAATTGTAGCATCATATAGAGAGTAGCAACTACTCCAGCAAATGTGATTGCCGCCGCAATCCAGTAAATTATATCTAAAAAGATATCTGATTTTGTTCTATTGATTTTCTTCATTATAAATTTATTTATACTATGTGTAACGCTTCACTATAGCAACTACTACTTTGTTTGCAACGATGTTCTTGTTATACTTAATGCACTTGCCGTCATCTGTAAAAATAATCATTCCATCACGAGGTGTTACATTCTTGTATAAGACGTGATCACCTTTGTTTGCGTATGCAGTCTTTACTTCACATACAGTGTGTTGGAAATTTCCATTGTCTTGAAGAGTTTTTACAGCATTCATTTCATTGAAGCCGAATAGTGATGATGGTAAAAGTAGTAATAGTAATAGTAAGTGTCTCATACTATTACTTATCTCAAAAAGTGTAAAAAATCACGTTTTGAAAAGTCATTAACAATTTCTTAACATGAAACGACTCTTTTAACAATTTGTAAACATGCCGGATACTCTTTATTTACAAATGGTGGACCCACTGGGATTCGAACCCAGACTCAACGGATTATGAATCCGCTGCTTTAACCATTAAGCTATGCGTCCTATTTTGAATGTTTGTTTAAAATGGTACTCCGAGCAGGACTTGAACCTGCGGCCCACGGTTTAGAAAACCGTTGCTCTATCCAACTGAGCTATCGGAGCATAAAATTAATAAAACCAAATCTAACAAGCTCTTCCCATTCTGCGGTGGGTCTTCTCTTGTGAAATTACTAAGAGGATTTGAGCTGTCTCCGCAGGAGTCCGAAAACTTTATTCCTTTGGCATAGTATTTGATTTTAATTACAGAAATGGTACCCCTACGCGGATTCGAACCGCGGTTGCCTGGATGAAAACCAGGTGTCCTAGACCGGGCTAGACGATAGGGGCAAAAATATTTAGTGACTCAACAGGGTATAATCTTTGATCACTGGCGCAGTCTCACCATTGAAAAATTCATTAACCCATTGGATACGTTCTTCTTCTTTAAGACGGTAGAAGAATCTATTAGCCATATCATTAAATAGTGTAACTTCGACTGTGACAGCTTTTGTTTCTTTATCAGTATCCACTATGATCTGGCGATCATGCATTATATAATGGTCGCGGGATTTCTTGACCATATCTGTTTGTATATGTTGTTTGATTTTCATTATGTATATAATAATCTAGATATCTAGTAATGTCAAACCATATTATTGATTTTATTCATAGAATCTTTTATGCACATCCACATATCCATATATTTGTATCGCGGCAATCTACCTAAAAATACAGTATTCTTTTCGTCTTTTACTGATTTTCTATACTGAGAATATTTCTTTTGGAAATAATCGTCGATTGATACTATCATAATCTAGAATATCTATTTATATGTTCTTCTACATATATAAAAGGCAATTATGCTTTTTCATTATATATCTATACGACCTATATCAACCATAACTCCAAATCGAGGCTTACCATCTGGGGTAAGGTTCTGATATCGAATCGTTGCCATTTGACCAATGAATTCACTCCTCTTTTCTAAGAGTTCTGTGAAATATTCATGTGTGCCTTGAATCCCTGTTTCGAATTCTGTGCCATTCTCTGTTACACATCGAACACGCCCAGCCATAGTGGCTCGTATACCCTTACCAGCTGTGATATCAATCACCTTGAATTCATCATCTATAAATTGCTTATATTTAAGTAGTTTCTTCGAACGAGTGTGTTCATAAAGCATAGATGGATCACGCAACATGATTCCTTCATACCCTTCTTCAATACATTCCGCGTGATATTCATCAATCTGATCGTGTGTAATTAATTTATTTGGAACAGGGACTACGAAATCATGATCTGTAAATTCATACATTATGAAATTATATCGCTCATCGAACTCTGTCCGCGGGCAATCATCATCGTAGACATCAAATATGTAAAGCTTGAGTTTATCTTTAATCTCATCCCAATCTTTAGGCTTAATAGATTTTTCTTTAGTCTTTCGAGCCAGAGATGCAATCTTATTGAAATCATTATGAAGACGATGACAGTATAGTTCACCATCGAGAACCATGTTCGGAAATTCATCAAAGAAATCTTTCAGACTCTCTTCAATGAACTTTGTGGTTACATACTGTTTTCCATTACGAGTAAAGGCACCATCCTTTGTAATGATACATCTAAGACCATCAAGTTTTGGTGAACCCATAATCTTCTCTGGCATCTTCTTATGATGGTTTTCCCATTTATTAGCAAGTGTGCATACGAAATAACTTTTTCCTTTATCAACATCATTGATATTGGTTGTGTATCCATCATATTTTTGGCGATGTTCCCATTTACGATTAGCAACGAATTCAGCCTGTGCCGACACATTCCTCTCATTTGATCGACCAACATTGGTTGCCTCACAATCTGTTGGAACACCTACTGTAATCTTTCCACCAACCTGTCCATGTTCAGTCCAATATTGACCATCTTGATAGAAGACTTGCCACTGTTGTATAGCGCCTGTCTTTGCTTTCTTATATAGTATTTCTTTTGATTTAATCATAATTTATGTTTATAGTATACCACGATCATGATGATCGCTGAGATTCCACTGAGCACGTAGTTGAATAGAAGCCAGAAGTCACACCCGAATCGAAGAATCGCGTATCCAGCCGCAGCAGCATATCCAATAATCGATAAGAAGTAAAGTGTAATACTAACATCATTAACAGACTTCGTCTTAATTGATTTGATGATCTGCGGCCAATAGCAACCAATGAAGCATACATTATACAGGATTCCTAGTGTGTGTTCAAGCGATGTGGTCATAAATTTCTTTCCAATTATTAACACGTGTCACATCATCATTCAAATTATAATTTTCATTGTATGTGTGGCTAAGAAGAAAACTATTTAGTCCCATCTTGGCTCCAAGTTCTGCATTCTCTGCCTTATCCTCAATCCATATAAAATCTGAATCACGATAACGTTCAAGTGCTTTATCTTTATCTTCTCCACATCCAAGGCAGACAACTCGTTCGAATACACCTTCACCAAATACACGGGCTAGGTTTTCTTCACGAAGTTTAATAGCCCACGGATCAGTTCCCATAGATGTAATACAATGGAAAACTACACCGTGTTCTTCATGTAACTTGCGAACATACTTAATAGCATCTCGGAGCGGCGGAAGAAAGCCCACGGCTGCCGATTCACAAAACGTCACGCAGAGTTCTTTCGATTCACTCCGAGAAATTCCGTAGCACTCATCCATCGCATAGGCATTCGGGTAAATTGGTCGATAACCTTTGCGGTGCATCCACCAGTGAAAACTTTGAGCCCAGTTCAATAGGACTCCATCACAGTCTGTTAATATAATCATAATTTATTAAGCGCGCAGGATGTCTTTTCGACGGATGTATTCAAGACCACGCCCTCCATTTCCAGTTTGAACGATGACATCACCATCAATATTACCATCGACGATTTTGAATACAGTGCCGCTACCTACCATATCGCCACTGTAAAATAGGATGTCTTCGCCCTCTTTTAGTTCATCATCACCGATAGTATATTCATTAGTTAGCATCTCTGCATCACCTTCGATGGAGTATTCATTAGTTAGCATGCGGTGTCTGTTTGAGTTTGTATACATTATAGTGTTTTGGTTTTTAGTTTTAAAAGTATTCTTTGTAAAAGAGACAACCTGCGATGAAGCCGTGCTTGATATCGATATGTCATTAGACCAAGGAAGTGAGATGACTTAGGGCTTCCCTAGTGCCCTCGAAGAAGTCGTGGGTGTTTACCGCGTGCATATTCACTTGGGCGGTTTCAGTGACGAAAACGTTGCCGAAGCAAGCCACTTCATTGGCAAACTCCTTTGTGATAACCGTAACCTCGTTGGTTATGAGATCAGTAGCTTGGAATTTACCATCATAGATGTAGTCAATTGCAATAGGATTTTCAGTGTCTGTAATTTCGTGTAGTTTCATAATATGTAAATTTAAGCAGGGATTGAAATGCAAAGACCGATATAACCGATAGCTGCGAATATAAAGCCGACGAGGATGGCGAGTAATGTTTCTTTTAGTGTTTTCATAGTAAATGTCTTTCTCAATCTTATAATACTATTATATACTAAAGCCCGCAATTTGTCAACAGTGATAACTTGTTGACAATCAACGAGTTACAAAAGACTATTGGTAATAGCCCAAAAATTCATAAGTAGTTGATAATCAACTAGTTATTATTGCTCTTTATCTTTTCGTTCAGATGATCGAAATACTCATCTCTGCGCCTTTTTAACTCTTCTACCCATTTATCTCTGGGTTCAATGAAAACGATAGAATCTTCTGTGCCCTCTACGACCATAATAGTAACAATCTGGTCGATTTTGATTCCCGTTCTTTCCTCAAACATGACTGCGTAGCCACATTCTTGAAGAAAATATCCTGTGATCTCTTCTGAGCTTTTGTAGCGGCTAGATGTCTTGAAGTCAATGATTGATAATTTACCATCAAACTCTGCAATAAGATCGACTCGACCTGCTAGCATTAATTCATCAGAGTAAAGAGGACATTCCTGCATAACAATGTTATCTACTCTTTCATCTAAAACCTTCTTCATTGAATTCCACATCTGAACAACATGGGGCATCTCATTTTCTTTGAGAGCACCTTCTTCGTTGTTCAGATATCTTTCTGCTGTGTAATGAACAGCATTACCACGAGCACATGCATGGCGAGAGATTCTATTTGCCTCTTCGGCTCCTACTGCTTTTCTCCAAGCATGAATGTGGTGTTTAGTAGCCCAACCAAGACACGTGGTCATTGAAGGATAATAATTGCCGCCTGGCACTTCATATAATCTTCCTGCCTTAGTTGATTTAGCGGATAGATTGTAGTCCAGTTCAATAGGCTTGTGTGTGAATTTTTTCATAATTTATAGATTTATAGGTTAAATGCCGATGCAATTGCTCCTATTGTTGCTACTATTAAACCAACTACACACACTCCAAAGAGTGTGACAAGTATCATGCCTAGGGCTTCTTCTGCTTTGTGTGGATCTTTCATAATTATTTGTAAACCTTTGCTAGGTTCTCATTGAGTAGGAGTTGATTGCAGTTTATCCAAGTATCGTTTTGCTTTGAATATATTGTTACTAACCATCGACCATATTTGCCACCCTTATCTTTGTCTGTAATAATACATACATCAGTGTTGAGGATGAGTTCAGATAAACGATCTCGTGAGATCAGACCTTCGGCTCGTTCTTCGCCTCGAATTTCAGGTGTATCGATTCCAAGTAAGCGGAGTTTTTGCTTGCGCATGACCATATTGAAACCAAGATCGATATCCGCTGTCACAGTATCACCATCATACACCTTCGTGATATGGGCTTTGTAGTGATATAAGTTTTGTTCCATATATTATCGTGAGAGTATAACTGGGTGTGGAGGTGGTTCACTTACTGGATAAGTAGATGGCTCTTGTTGAGCATCATCAGATGTATAAATGACTTCATCTTTATTTTGACAACAGCAGCAGCAGCAGCAGCAGCAGTTACGAGGAGTTGTTTCCATTTCTGAAATAGGTTGAGGTGCTGCATTAACCATCGCGGATAATACAATCGTTATCACTACAGCTCCTGTAATGAAATCTTTTTTTATTGTTTTCATATTATTTTTCGTTTATTGTGGACCACAAATAATAACAGATTACTGCTACACAAGCGGCACCGATAAAAACCTGTGCGATTTCTCCTAATTTTAATGTAATATATTCCATGATTAATAGTGTTCTTGATAAAATCAAATGGTGTTAGTTTGCGGCCATAGTTTTTCAAAGTAATAGTGAACGAATGTCATAACAAACGAAATAAAAATACCGAACGCTGTAACGTGCCAATCACCAAACCAAATTCTACCCATAAGCGAGCATAGTGCGATCGACAATATGCGCCAAACAATTACCTTTGTAGTTACTTCCATAATGATTAATAATGTTCGATTTTAGATTGCTTGCCAGCTGCTTTATTAATTCCCTTCAAGACATCATTCCAACCAGATCCTGCTCGTTTAATCATTCCAACAGAACCCTGAAAATTTAACCCTGGCGCACAAACACCTCTCCTTACTGTTCCACCATCTTCGCAAGGACATGGCTTTCCAACAGGTTCATCTCGGTTATCGATGGTGTGAGTCTCTTCCCACACTCTTTCACATTTATCGCAATAGTAATCGTATATCATAAGGTATTATTTATGGAGTTTAAACCAATGTGGTGTTTCTCTATTCTTCCAAGTCATCGAGAATCTTTTTTGTTTTGTCTGATAGAATTTTTGGTATGAACCAATGGGGTCATCGTAATTCATACATTCTGGATTAGAACCCATAGCGAGGGCAAAGGGCGTCATATAGGATTTCTTGATATTCTTTGGTATATCTTTTAGAATATCAAGAAGTTTAGTCTCTGATACATGAACCTTTCCATACCGATAACTATATTCTTTGCAAAGACACTTAAAAAGCTGATAGTGCCATTTGTAATTCATATGAGATTCCATTGTCCATAATGTAGATGGATGTTTCATATGAACAGCCTTGTATAGTTTATTTTCTCGGTCATCGGGTAATTCCCAATATCGTGACATTGTCTTACCAGAAACTGAAGAGCGCCTTTCTTCCATACCATCAAGCACACGATGAGCGGTTGAAAGCATTTGTGCTGATTCAAGGATCATTTTGACCACGTGCTTGTCACAGTGCCACCTAGCGGCAACTTCTGGTACGGGAGATAGAGCGAATATATTCATAATATAGTATTATAAATCAAATTGATCATATGTAAAGACAATAATCTTTAGATTCTTTTACATCTATGCTTTAGATCATTCTTATAGTGGCGATCATCAATCTTTCTGAGTTTATCCTTAATAAGAACTAGTTCTCTTTTTAAATTATCAATGATTTCAATTAAGTCTGCTTCTTTCATTTTACAAGTGTTGGAAAAACTGATTTGATTAAACTCTCTGATACACGAGAGTATTCCTTCATGACGTTACCATCTTTAGCCAAGCAGACGATATTAGCATCCTCTTCAACCAAAGATTCAAGAATCTCGATGAACAACTTTTCTTTCTTGATGGCGTTTGTGCCATTACCCTTAACACATCTTCCCAACATCTTGATCTTTACTTCAGGTTTACCATAAGGCTTTTCATCACAAGTGAATGGTGGTTTTCCGCTTGGTAGCTGTAGTTCGATATCCGAATGGAAGTTTAAATGAAGGATCGTTCGAAGTGAAAACGAATCATTTTCCTTCAGAATTTCCTGTCTTTCTGCACGTGTGGGTGCCTTTTGTATTTCGGTGAATATTTCGTGTAGTGTTTTCATAATGATATTATTTAGTTTGAAAATCTTGAGCTGCCTCTACCAACATGGCGCAACGGTTTGTGATAAGATAGTTCAGAACATCTTTCTTAGGTTTCGATACTTGCTCAGCAGTAGCCTTGTGAATAGAATCCACGATTTCTGTTGGGATGTAATCGAGATCAATGACTTCTCTGTTGCGATGGAAGTTGCGCAGAGTTTCAGTGTCCATAACAGATTCCAGGTTATCTTTACTTTCATACCATTCAAGGATCTTCTTTGCGCGCATCGGCTTTTGTCGAAGACCTTCAGTGAATGTGTTATCTGGACTTAATACATTTGGAACACCATCACTACTATCACCCTTACAGATGTGTTCGAATCGATAGAAGAGAGGATCATTGATTGTGATGAAGTCTCGTTTCATTGGACTAAACTGTTTCACATTTGAATAGCGGTGAAGTTGTAAGAAATCTTTATCAGCCGAAATAATCACGACTGGTTCATTCTGACCAAACTCTTGAGTAGATTTGGATAAGACTGCAATGATATCATCGGCTTCTGCGTTGTCAACATATACAACTGGATACGGAAAATTCTCTTTTAACTCATCACGAACTAGATTAATTAATCGAAAGAATTCTTTCCAATCTAAGGGTGATTCATCACGATTCTTTTTTCGACCAGCTTTATACTGAGCAAATGCTTGCTTTCTCCAAGATCCGCCATCGCATGCAATAACAGTCTGTCCATATTTTTCACGGAATTTGAGATTGTACTGCCTGACTCGGTTAAGAATCATATGGCGAATAAGACCCTCTTCAATATCTTGAGGTCGGTCTTGTGAGAAGATTGCCGCAATGGCAATAGCTGAGTAGTCGATGATAATCATTATGTAATTTTCCTATGTTGTGATAATTCTATTATTTTGAATCATTACTGATTATATCAGAATAACACCATATGTCAAATCTTTTTTTACTTCCAAAGACTCCTTAGATGATTACGGTGTATTTTTCCACCCACAAATCCATTGTGATACTCATTGGGCTTCAATATAACGTCCCTTATGATCTGTTCTTTCATTTCGATATAATTTAGTTCACCCTTACTCTTACATAGATGCAATATCTCTCTATCAAAGTGATCTAATCCATTCTCTTCAACAATAAGCTTCACTGCTTCGCTTGATCCGCAGTATGTTTTCCAATCAGATTCCTTAACTGATCTACGTTTGCGCTTCTTTCCTTTCAGTGGTGGTTTAGTTACTTTCGAGAAGAAACCTTTCTTTCCGATGTATTTCATACCTGTATCCTTGTCGGTAACCATATAGACGAATCCAATATAGTCCTCGATCATCTCAGTAGTAAACTCCTCACCCTTGTAACTCCACATGGAGTTATTTATACCTTAATCCCAATTCAGAGATTCTGCACCCTCATACGAAACCTCAAGCTTCTTAGTTTCTTCAATGCTACTTGTCTGTTCAGCAATATTAGCATTTGTAGAATTGATTTTCCAGTCTACTGCTGATTGACCAATAGCATACAGAGAGATAAGCCCATTAACAGACGCTAATGATACTGTCATAAGATTCACAATGGCTGTGGCTGACTCTGGATTGCCTGCAATGAGAAACAATGAGAGAGCTGCGAAGAGTGCATTAAACGAAATTCCAGCAATGAGTGCTATAAATTTCTTTGATTTAAATGGTAGTTTATTCATATTCTGCTTCTAATGTATTAAATGGAGTAGGTCTATAATTTGATTCGCCTTCTTCGTTGAATTCGGGTGTCGCACAACCTGAGAATACGAGTGCCGATAATATTAAAATGTAACGTACCAGCATGAGTCTATCTCCTTCTTTGTTAATTTTAGTTGTTCACCATTTTGAGGTTCAATGTATATCAGTTTGCCGTTTGTATAAACAACATTGATTGCATGACCAGACGTCTTTTTTCCACCTATTAGATAGAACATAACTCCAACTGCAATGCCTTCGTATGTTTCCATGCTTGCCCTTTCTCGGGCTTCCATTGTTTTAGCATGAGATATATTAGCACACACGAAATATGCAAAGGCTTTATTATCGCAGTCGGTATATGTTTTCCACTTCTTAACCCCATTCGATTGCATCCACCAATTGAAATTATGATAGAACTTGCCTGTTATCCACTTTTCACTGGGCAATGCATATTCACTATCTGTTACAGAGATGTTAGCATTCCCAAAAACTGCACGAGCTTTGTAATAAAGCGATGAACCTTTTAATGTTTTCATATATCTATTTATTCAAACTCATCAGTCTCGATCGGATCGAACTCTCCGAAGTTTTCTTCACCGCAGAATGGGCAGTATGTTGGCATTAAGTCTTCATCAACATCTTGTTCAAGCCATTGAACAGTATATTGAGAAGCGCAGGCGTTACAGTATTGTGTTTCTTTAATCATTATTATCCTTCGCACGATGCGCATTGAAGTAAGTTACGAGAGAGTTCTTGAGATGGATTAGTACCACGATGATAGTATAGTGTCTTTACACCTTGCTCCCATGCGAAGATAAGAAGTTGATTTACTTCCTTCGGTGGAGTCTTAGGATGAATCATTAGATTAATACTCTGCGCCTGATCAATGCTCGTTTGACGTATAGCAGTCTGAATAATAACCTCCTTCTGAGAGATCTCGCCGAACGTCTTAAACACGTCTTTCTCATGATCAGATAAGAAGTCGAGGTGCTGAACTGAACCTCCGTGCACTAGAATAGATTTCCATGTTGGACCGTTATTCTTGCTATAAGCATCAAGCACTCTTTCTAGATATGGATTCTTATATGTAAACTTACCCTTTGCGAGGTCTTTAACGAAGTAATTACTATTAAGAGGTTCAACACTCGGTGATACTTGACCAAGAATAAACGAACTTGATGTAGTAGGAGCAATCGCCATTGTAGTGACATTCCTACGACCGTAACCCTTCAACAATTCAGGCTCACCATATTCTTTTGCAAGAGACGCAGATGCATCATGCGATTCTCTTTTCATGTATCTGAAAATGTCAGTCGTGAGCTGCTTTGCTTCAAAGCTTTCGAACGGGATTGATTTACTCTGTAGATATGAGTGCCAACCAAGGACACCAATACCGAGTGCTCGCTGAGTTGTTGCAAACTTACGAGGAGCTTCCATGAATGGAATATCTTCAGTCTTACGGATGAACTCAGACATCACAGCATCAAGGAAGTATGTAAGAACTTCAACTGCATCCGTGCCTTTCCAATCGTCATAGTGAAGTAGGTTCATCGATGATAGGTTGCATACGAATGACTCATCGTTACTTGATGATAGAGCGATCTCAGAACATAGATTAGAAGCGTGGATCGTATGACCTTTGTCCTTATAAACTTCTGGAGCGTTATCATTAATAGTATCACTAAAGAAGATGTATGGGTAACCAGACTCATATCGCTTCTTAATTACTTTGCCCCATACCTTTCGCTTATCCTTATCTCCATCAACCATTGACTTCATCCACTTATCAGAGACTGATACGCCAATAGAAAGATTCTGAATACTATTGCCATCACTGCGGATCTGTAAGAACTCTAAGATGTCAGCATGATCAATAGGCATGTAAGCTGCGAATGATCCTCTACGAACATTACTCTGAGAAACAACATTTGTCACTGATTCGAATAACTCCATGAAGTGAACCGGGCCGTTCGACTTTCCCCCAGTGTTAATACTTGCACCTCTCTTACGAATATCTCCAAAGTATGCAGATGTTCCACCTCCCATTTTCGTCATCATACCTACTTCAGCTTGCTTAGTAAGTATCGATTCTAGGGTGTCATCAACATAAGAACCAAAGCAGGAGATTGGTAAACCCCTCTTCATTCCATAGTTAGCCCAAATAGGAGATGACAATGAATACCATCCATATGACATATACTCTTCAAACTTCTCTGCAAAACCTGCTTTCTTTAAGTCACCCTCAGCAGTCTTTGCAATTTGAGTGATTCGTTCTTCGGGTGTCTGATCCCCCGTTAGGTATCCGCGCTGCAGGAACTTCCGCGAATCATCATTTAACCAATTGTATTTTTCCATAATGTATATATAACTTTTAAGTGTTCAACTAGAATAAATCTTCTTCACCGTAAGATTTATCGTTCTTCGAATATTCTGTAGGGCGCTTACTGAAGAAGTCGGTAGAAGTATTTCCAAGTACATCCTCGTCGAACCATTCTGTCTTACTCAACACCTCTTGATCGACATCATCAAACACTGGCTCAATACCAATCTGCGTAAGAGAATCATTGAGTCGATTCTTAATAAAATTCTGTAGGATAGGAGTGCTTAGATGCTCTGACTCGTAACCATTCACTGACCATTCAATGATTTTGGATTCTGCCTTATAAGCTTCTTCGCACTCATGTCGAATGCGCTCTACAAACTCTTCATCAAACAACTCTGGATGCTCTTCTCTGATGGTGTTTACAAGCTTCATGCCAACCATAGCATGAAGTAGTTCTTCCTTTGAAGTGTATGCTACTTGCTGAGCAGTATCTTTCAGTAGATTGCGGAAGCGATTAAAGTAATTGATTGTATAGAACTGGCTAAACAGCGATACGTTCTCTACATACAATGTAAAGAGGATGAGAGAATATACATATTGCTTCTTTGAGTCCTTATAGTATTTGTGAAGATACTTACGAAGGTACTTTACTCGATTCTGAATAATGTCGAGTTTAAGATTCTCTTCAAAGATATCGTTCATATCCAATACATCGAGCAATCTTTCGTATGCGTTATTATGGATAACCTCGACATTTGCCATCACATAACCAAGGTCGGTGATCGATGGATGAGGAAGGTTCTGGCCAACATTGGCCCAAAAGGTTTTTACAGCAACTTCGATCTGGGCGATAGCCGATAAGCTTCGCGAGACCATGTCACGTTCTTTATCAGTTAGGTTAACTTTAAAATCTTGGATGTCAGACTGGAAATTGAATTCCTTGTCGGTCCAAAAGCCATTATGCATAGCTTCGATGAACTCTTCAGTCCAAGGATAGTGATCAGGTTTACGGGAAATTTGTTCTTCGAATATCATTTAAAGACTATTATATACATTTAAGTTAGATTGTAAACACAATAATACAATTGGGTGCATAATAATCACCTTATCGATTATTATATTAATCGTTTGCTGCTCTTTGACGAATCGATCTTAAAGCCCCTGTGGTGGAGTCTCTAAGAATTACTACCGAATCACGATTTTTGCGGGCGTAGTCATATATCCTCTTTTGATCACTATCATTTAAATCAAGATATTTTGCCCATCTTTCGAATTTATTTCTTCCTGTTTGAAACCTGCGAAAGACTTCTGACGGAACATCGAAATCACGATACTTGCGTTTCTTAGCAAACAATGGTTTATCCACGATTGCTACTGCTCCTGTTGTCATCTGTTCTTTTGCTTGTTTCATATTTAGAATGTTATATCGGCTTGTGTAATATATATACTTTGGTTGGTTTTCACCAACACTCATTAGTATTTGTATTGATAATTTTTAGGTAATGAATCACGATCTTTAAAAGTCTTAGCCGCCTTATCTATCTTTTGGAGTTTCTTGATAAGGGCTCTCAACTCTTCGCGGTCGTAATCATTTCCATTCTTTTGCAAATTGTATATTGCAGTCAACTCTCTTGCTGCTGTAAACATATCAACTTTGATTGATTTTGAATCCAGTCTCATGAATTGTTCTTCTTTCAGGTTTTCTCCTTCAAGAATGTCTTTACTACTGTTAATTAAATTTTTCATATTTAGAATGTCTTTACTACTGTTAATTAAATTTTTCATATTTAGAATGTTATATCGGCTTGTGTAATATATATACTTTGCTTGGTTTTCACATGATGGCCTTTATAGACTTTGATCCCAAAGACTTCACCAATTGGTTCATGCTCCTCAACCATAACAGTTGTATTAGTTTTGGCTAAAAGTTCTCCATTTCTTAATGGCAGATCCTTTGTTAAAACATAAGTACCTTCACGAATTTTATTTAAATCTTCTGTGAGGAACCAATCTGTTGATTCGGCAAGGTAATCATCTTCAACTGTGTCACCTATCATCTCACTCAACATCCCTGCGAGCTTTTTATCTGAAATATCTGCATGTTCTTTAATGAGATATAAGGCTGCACCATATCTAGCTATTGTGCTCTTACCCAAGGGGAGTTTTCCCAATAAGCGGCGGATGTTAAAGACCAGCTTATGGAATGATGTATAAGCCTTTTTCTCATCGGCAGTTTCTGGCTTCTTCAGTTTATTACCATCATCATCGATCACACCCTCTTTATACGCAGCGGTCTTCTTCCAAGGCATAGTTAATAGTCTTAGAAATCTTAATGAGTAGAAGAAGTCAGCTGCTTTTAATATCGACATAGTATAGTTTATAAAGATTGTAATTTCTTTGCCACATATAAGTCTATGACAACGTCTCTTTTATGATCTGGTTCCAGATAGTTTAAGTATATTAGGAATGTTTTGATAGTTGGCCAATGACTTGCCGATACACGATAGAAGATCATTCTTGTCGCGGCTTCGATATCAAACACATTATATATTGTTATTAAGTGATTTAATATAAGTCTCTCGGATATCATCCCACTTGCTTCATACTTCTTCAACAATCTATTAACATATTTGAATCTTACAACATCTTCTTTGAAATCCTCAATGGATAGGCAGGCTGGATTTCGGTAATGTTTAGCCGCATATAGTTCAAAGTTCGCATTGTTTAGTTCATTAAATATCCTCATGTTCTATTTATGAACTTTAACGAACGTAAAATCTACCTTTTTCTACCACTTTTCCGCCATTCTCTTTAGCATATTTTTTAGCTTCTCTTAGAGAGCGAAATGATTGAGGTTTGTTACTTTCAGGCTGAATAACTTCCTTTTTGACCTTAGTGGCCTTTTTCTTTGGAGCTTTAACTTCCGCCGCTTCTTCAACTACGACAACATCCTCTTGAATTTCTTCGATTGTAGATTCGATTGCTTTTTTAGATTTTTTTCTCTTAATCATGGCTTATATTCTTTATTTGTTATTGTGAGTGGTTTTAAATGTTTTGTAGAATCTACTTCGATGATTCTCCCAAGACTGCATCAACACTCCCGCTTGGAACTGTCATTGGATCGGCTTTCATTTGCTTCAGACCTTTCTTGATAGCCTGTGCACTGTTGCTAGCTTTCACATCAACTGTTTGACCCTTGAAGAGTTTACCAGCTTTCTTAGTGATAGTAACTGTCCACCATTTGATTGCTTCTTCAAGATCTGTTTCTTCCGCGGGAGCAAACATCTTTCTAGCGCCTTTCATAAATGCATCAAACTCTTTTTGCTCGGCAGAATTCAATTTAATCTTTCCTTTGAGAACATCGCCTAAGGTGTCTGGATTTATACGACCAAGTTTCTTTTCTAGTTTATCAAATGAACCTTCTTCAAGATCAGTAGATTCTTCAAGAGCTTTAACTCCGAATCTAGGGAAATATCTATCCTTTCTCTTTTTCTCAACGTTAGCCGAATCGATAGTGCTCATATTAGCGAATATTTCCTTGGCTTTTTTAAGATCACTTGAAGAAATCTTAGCATCTTGATCTTTCTTCATGAGTGAATCTCTGAACTTAGTAGCACCGGGTGTGGTCCTCAGTAACTCAATTGCGTGGCGAATATCACGATAAACAATAGCTTCTTCAAGATCAGTAGATTCAGAGGCTGCTAGACTTACGATGATCTCTGCTTTTTTACTTACAGAAGAACTACGGTATGTCTTATCAACATAAGGATAAAGCCTTTTCATTAGCGCTTCAGCTTCTTTCTTATTAGAACCGTTCTTGACCATTTTATCTAAAACTTTCTGATAATCCTCTTCAAGATCAGTTGATTCGCTTTTAATAGCTTTACTGATTGCCTTACGTTTAGCATGAATATACTCGTCAGAGCTATCTACATCTCCATCGTTATCGATATCCTTATCTTTACGATCATCAAACTTCTTCTTTACAGCCTTTGGTTGGACCTTATCCAAACCTTCGCCATCGTCTGATTTATTATTAGCGTTGTCTTCCTTCTTCATAACTTGTTGTGCAAACTTGACAAGCCTTTCAATCTTTTCGTTTTCCATCTTCTTTTTAGCTGCGTCACTTACTTTATTATAAATTTGAGCAATTACAGAAGCGGTCTGCATATCAATCATCTTTCCACCGATCTTTGCGGCTTGTTTATCTGATACAATTGCATTAACCTTATCCATGGTTGATTCATTAACTTCTTGAATCTGCGTAGATTCAACATAAGCATTCAGTTCATACTTGCCAGAATCCATACCATAGACTTGGAAAGCAAGTCTTTTCTTTGTTTCTTTACCTTTCTTGGTAACCTTAACGACATATCGGTTAGTCTTGCCTTTACCTGGCTTTTTAGGTCCAGTTGAAACTTGGTTGAACCAATCATCTTCATCAACCTCAAAGCCTTTCTTCTTAGCAAGATCTGAGGCAGCCTTAGCAGCGGCTGTAAATGTGGGATGATAGAGTTGATAATCTGCTTCAATGATATACTTCTTGTATGCATTTTTTATTTTACTTGGACTCCAAGTAGCATCAATGTTCGACTCAGTAATGAAAGCATCAAGTCTTTCTGAAATTGATTCATTTACAGACAGCTCAACTGCACGGCGAATGCGGAGGCTCTTAAGTGAAACAGACTCTTTCATCTCCTCACCTGATGGGCGATCCTTAACATTACTTGGATAGTGAATTCTCAATGGATTATTACTAACGAAGATTAACTCGCCGTCAGCATCTAATCCTACCATTGTGAATTCTTGTTTACCCTTTGCATTAAGACTATTAAGAGGACCGAGTTTAATAGCGCCTGGTCTCACATTAGAAATGATTGGTTTGAGATTATGCTTCTTAATGAGCTTTTCTCTCTTCTTATCATTATCCTTTGCTCTGATCCAAGCTTTTTCAAGCTCCTTGAATGGTCTAACCGCTTCTTCAAGCTCAATCTCTTCCTTGAGAGATCTTCTCTGCATCTCGGTTCGGATGGCTTTGATGATCGGCTTGGCTGCAGTGTTACCCACTTTTCTGAAGATTGCAAGTAGATCCTTTAAATCTGTATCTGAAAGTTTGGCATAGTCTGAGGCTGTTGCTTCAGAAAGAGCATCGGTAAGTTGATCAACATCTGTGGATTCCTTAACCTTTACCTTACGAACGAACTTCTTTTGAATTGCGTTCCATTTCCAATCCTTCTTATTGAAGTTTTTAAAGTTTGAAACCTCATCATACTCATCAGGTGTTAGAATATTTGTTCTTTCAAGTTCAACTGATTCCTTCTTACCAAGAATCTTTTCAGCAGCATCTTGATCGATCTCTACTGGATATGTTTTGCCTTCGAATTCAAATTCATCTTTGCCAGCAAGCTTTGCTTTAGCAGCTGCTGATGTGAATTCATTCCCCTCTTCAAAATCTGTTTTCTCATCCATATTCTTTGTGATCTTATCAGCCACATCCTTCTTCAAGTTGACCTTATATGTCTTCTCCCCGAATTTAAATTCTTTCTTGCCAGCTTTAGCCGCTTGAGCCAGAGCACCCATAAAGGCTGGGACATCTTCATCGATGACGGTTTCAGGTATAAATTTTTCTCTTTTCATAGTTTTCCCATTAAGTTTTTGATTTGGAGTATTCTTTATGTATTTATAATAAAGTTGTTTTATACCCACTTCTTTCTTCTATACTATCTTTAATTCTGTTTGTTTTGCTATTACTAACTATTTATATTGTTTAAATGTTGCTGAAATTTTCTTTCTCACTTCTGGTGATAGTTCTTTGAAGTGATATAAATTTACGCTATCATCGGTATGAACCTTGCCTGTCATTACTTGACCGTCAGTTTGGTGTTGATCACCAGTCCATTCTTTGCCGTCTGCTGTATAATGACCTTCCGATCTCCATGTCGCTTCTCCGAGTTGTTTTGAAATCCACTTCTTAGCGATGTTATTCTTAGGAGAATCCTTAGCGAACTTAGCCATCTTCTTATATGCAGATGTGGTTGCCTTCTCAATGTTTGCACCCTCAGAGTTATCAACAATGACAAAGTTGGAACCAAACATCGATTGGAATTTACCGAGGTTATTCTGAACCTCTTTCCACATGGTTTCGACTTCGGCATCAGGAAGACTTCTAGAACGTTTTCTATTTCTGATTAGTGCAGTATCTTTATCAGTATTAACAAAGATCATTGCTACATCATAACCAATTGCTTTAAGTAACTCAGACTGCTTTTTAATCTTGGCGAAGTTCTTACCAGTTCCATCAATCACCAAGCCGAGGCGGCCATCGATATAAAGATCTCTTTGTTTTGCTGTCAATTCTTTGGCTCTTCCACGAAGTTTTTGACCTTTTGGACTAAAGATATTATCTGGTGTTGGTTCAAGATCTGCTTTCTTTAAAGCTGCTTCAAACTTATCATCCGAATTAACAACCTTGAATCCAAGGGCTGTGAGACCAGTCTTACCAACAGTGAATGATTTACCAGATCCTGGTCCGCCAGCAAGGAATACTGCTTTGAAGATTGCTGGATCATCAACACCCTCTTCAACTGCGTCGTCTTCTTTCTTCACACACGAGCCCCTTTTGCCGCGGGCAATGCCTGGCACCTTTTCGTAACCATCCCAACAATCTTTTGCCTCAGATATTGTATATCCCAGTTTTGGTACATGATTATATCTTTCGAGTTCTTGACCACTTGGTGTTTGAATGGATAATCCACCCTTAATTTTCACCATCTTAAGATCTTTAGCCCTTAATCCATATTCCTTTTTCAACATCTTTTGGAGTTGACTCATTGACATATATTCAACTTTTTCTCCAAGGATATCTTTAAAACTCTTTATATGTTTGGTCACTCTTGATGTTTCAGTGATGGTGGTCTCGTCTTTCATCTCAACAATCTTATTGAGGAAGTATTTCTTATCATCCGAACCAACGATGAAGTTTGTACGTCTTTCGGTGACAGTTAGAATCTCTCCATTTAGATTTAAGAATCTATCACCAACAAGGAACACCTCTTCGGCGATATATCTTTCACGAATATCTGTGGTCTTTAATTCAACATGTTTGCGGAAGTTGTTCATCTCTTTTAGGCCCATTCTCTTCCGAAGAAGATTGAATACACCTAACTTATCTCCAAATGACTTTGGAAGACCATTTGCAAAGGATTGAAAGTCTCCTGCGATTGCAGCTGCTCTCATTTTAGAGGCAGACATTCCAGAAACATCATCAGCATCTGGATCACGATCACCCGCAGATACGATTGAGATACCATCTGTAAACTCATAAAAGCCGTGGCGGGCTTTAACACCATTATACTTATTCAACAGTGTCTTAAAATCGGAAATTCTATCAGCACCAACAACCATTGTCGCTTTCGTGTAGCCTCGATCATAAAGATAAACAAGAGCATCAATTGCGTTTTTCACATTTGGTTCAAGGACAATGTTTCTTCCATGTTTCGGAAACATCTTGCGCATCAGCATTACCTTCTCCTTATATTGAAGAGGGTCTTTCTTTGGATTATTTGTTTGTGAAGCAAATATCTTATAGTCATTTCCAATGGCCAATGATGCAACTTTAATTAGAAGTTTCTCATGCCCAGTAGTCGGTGGATTGAATCTACCAAAAGTAAACACAACTGACTTTGACTTCTCTTCATTAAACTGTTTAAATCCTTTGATCATAGTTATCTTTTCCATTCTTTAATTAAATCTTTACCTAGACTATTATTTATACACTTATCTCTCCCAACCCTTGATTGTATCAGGTGAGAAGTTATTAGTCGAGAATTCTAAGCGATCAACCAGCTTCACTGCACCACTCTTTGCTCTATCGATTGCAACAAAGCCTTCAGATCCAGTAACCTTAAATCCGTTCTTAGTGCGAATGAATGTATCAAGTTGTTTCACTTGATCTAGTTTACTTATAATAAGCAACTTAGCGTCAACAATCGCATTTTGCAATTGGTACATTAGATCAAGGTTTTTCTTATTCTCTTTCGAGAAGAACTTCATTTCCTCTTCATGCTTTGCTGTAACACTCGCTTTACCCTTTTCGCTTGAACGTTTTTCATACTCCTTCTTAAACTTCTCATCAAACCATGTGATAAGATCTTGAACGTGCTTAGTCGTATTTCCAATACGTTGTCCTTTACGAACAAGGGTGTTATTGAATGTCTCAAGTTTTATTGCAAGAGCTTGATTAGATTCAACTTCTTTAAGAGTTGAACTTGCGATCTGTTGGAATATCTTACCAGCTTTAGCAAGTGCTTTAGATACTTGTTCTGTTTCAATCGCTGATAGAGTCGCCTTACCTGAAATATCTCTGAAGTTAGCATCTTGATACCAGACAGAAGCTTTCTTTTTGAGGCCTTTTAAATCAACCTTAAAGGATGCTTTCATTGATTCAAAGTCTTTTCCTGTATATGTAGTATGCCATACAACTCCGAGATTTGCCTTTTGTATTGTTTTGGCGAGTGCTGATTTTGCAGGTACCGCATAAACAATAGTGTTAGGTTGAAAGGTAATATACTTCTCACCATCGATCGATTCATTACCTAAGTCACCTTTAGTAAACATGATATCACCTTGAATTACATTTTTAATACCAAGATCCTTCAACTCATTGAATGCAATCACTAACTTTTCTGCAAGATCGCCAGATGTGTCATTCCGTACTTCAGCTTCTGACTTATATACCTTAGGATTTGCATTAAAGATTCCTTTCTTAGCAACAAAGAATTGACCATCTTCTGGATCGATGCCAGCAAAAACTGCAGGTGCTCCATCCCATTTGACTGTTACATCAGTTGAAGAATTACTATTTCCTGCTAGCATATCTCTTAAAGAGCGGAGAGCAAAGATCGCTTCTCTCGTTCCTTTGACACCGCCATAGATGACTGCATCCTCAAGATGTTGCATGTGAGTATTCTTACCGGCTTTGGAAGCTTCGGATAGATATGTTTTAAATGTTTTCATTATGGAGCAAGTTTGATCTTAATATCTTTGGGTTTAACTCTTAAATTTCTTTTCAAGAATTTGGTCAACTGTTTTAGTGCATCCTTATATGTTGATTGTGATTTTGCGAAAAACGTATCTTGATCCAACGAAGCTGCGCCTCCGCCAATGATTGATGCGCTGTAATCAAATGCCCAGTTTCCTTCTCCTTTGGGACTCTGTCCTTTATGTGAGAATTGCCAACGTGTAGTATCGATAGCATACCCTTCTTCTAATTCAGTCTCTTCACAAAATGTTTTAAATGTTTTCATTGATTCATCTATTTTGATTTTGAGTGGCGTTGTTCCTGCCTTATAGATTCTATGATAAGCCATTTTGGATACATTAAGAATATCTCCAGCCTCTAATAGTTGAGGAACTTCATTATCCATTTGAAACATCCATCCATCACCTTCTAGCACTGTAATAACACGATCTGCTCGATCACGGTGCCAAACCAATTCATCCGATTCAATGTTAGATTCAAATGTACGAATCTTTAGTTTGCCTTCTGTTTTATCTGTGTATGGTTTACTCATATTACCAAAAAAAGTTGCCGCCGCCTTTTAAACCAAGTTCTGCGGCATATCGTGGGAGATTGCATGACCAGTAGCCAGCTTTTGTTTTATCTTTCTTTGCTGCACAGTTGTGTCGAGCGGCGAAAGATTTTCTTGCTTCGGGATCATCAATCTTAGCTTTAAGACCTGATGTATCCCCGAATTGAACCTTGATTACATTACCTTTATCATTCTTAACATAAACGTAGAACTTCTTTTTACCGCCACGTTTTGGTTTATTCAATTCGACTTCATCACCTTTATATTCTGCTTCAATCAATGGATGATCTAAAGGCACTTCCACACCTTCATACATTGCAAGTTTGCCGATATCTGTTGATAAAAGATATTCATCAAACTCATTCAATGGATTTAATGCAGATTCTTTCATATGTCTAGCATATTCAAATAACTTATAGTAATTCTCCGAGTGTGGTCGGAAAATGTTATGTGCTAATGGGATTTGATTCTCTCTGTGGAATCGTAGGGCTGTTTCCAATTGACTCATTATTTTTCGGTTAACTTTATGTATGCACTAGAATCTGATGTTGAACTACCTGCGTAATTAACAATCTGTGTAACAAACTGATCCGCCTTTGTGCCACCTTGGTGGATCAAATTGAGAATGTGTAATCCACCAAGTTTTCCATGAAGCCACACTGCAGCTGCCTTACTTTTCATTTTTCCAAGCTCTTCAACGACCTGTTCAGATGAAATTGTCTTATCAAACTTCTGGAGCATCGACGTGAATTTATTGACAGCCTTTTTATCACCAGCCACGATCAACTTGGCCTCCTTGGCCATATCAGAATTCTTAGGTAGTTTCTTACCTCCATAGACTCGTTGAGCCGCATCTTGAATTACTCCCCAAGATGCACCACCGCCGCGGGCACCTTTACCTTTAATCTCCACTTTGTGTGAGCCAAAGGCCTTGTTTGCACTCAATGACATCCAGCCACCTTGAAAGTCTATAAAGTTAGATTTGGTTGTATACCATTCACCTTTTGATACAGACTTGATACGCCCCGCAGAAAATTTATGATCACTTGTTAGTGGTGGTCTCTCAACATTCTTCTCAACACTGGTAACAGCCCTGGATACCTTTTTCAATGAAATACCAACTAGTCTTTGTTGAAGATATAGATCTAAAATATCATTATTGAGGCCCTCTAAGCTAGATGTATCAAGTTCCTTGATATTGAAACCCTTTTCTTCAGCCCAAATATCGCCAGGATTCCACTTATCGTCCTTAAGTGGTTTAAACCCGTTATTCTTAAACGCAGTATCTTTAGCGGAATAAATCGCCTTCATGAGTTTATCATCTCTATGAAAAATCATACCTCTTTCAATGATTCCCTTGTCCATAGCATACTGCGCAGTTAGATAAGATGACATTTTCCAACTATCATCAATAGCAAGGATTTCTTTGAGACTTGTTTTTCCGACACTTACAGACTTAAATGCTTTAGTAAGAACTTTATCAGTGAAACTATCAATTGGCATTGCAGATCCAATTTCCAACATGGCAGCCATCCATACACATTGTGCAGATTCACCAATTGCTGTCTGCTTTGTTCCACCACCTGCCCCTGCGCCGCCACCAAAATATTTTGATTTATTCAGCATGGAAGATTTAATGGTGCGACCATTAACACCCGTCATTTCAAAGGTTTTGCCATCCTTTTTAAACTGTGCGATCTTCTCCAATGTCTCTGGAACATTGGCAATGATGATATCCTTACCCTTAATGAGTTCCAATGGTGTTTGTTTTTTGATAAGATCCGCAAGGATATCAGTCCGCTCTTGATTCTTATATGGCCCAGCTGTGGCCGCTTTTTTCAACTCCGAAGGTGTTAATCCTACAGCCTCGACTATAAACTCTTTAAATGATTGCATATATCCCATAAATTATTGTTAGTGTTTTGTTTATACTATTTATAACATTTCCACTCTTCATATAAGATATTTGATCTCTCATATGTCTCTATTTCCCAAGGCTCATTATCCTCTAATTTAGTCCAATCAACTGTTTCTCCCATCCATTTACAGGTAGTTGGAGTTCGAATCAAATCAACTAGCTCACCCCTCACATACTGTTTCACATGAATCATTTCATGAGCAAAGGTATCGTGAATCGAATCTAGATCTATCGCAGAATCAAGTCTGATCGTAAAATCCCTTGGCTGATGGTTTTTATCATTCCATGTACAGTCGCCGTAAAGACATTCCTTTCCAGCCAAGTTTCTTATGAACTTTACATCCACTTCAAGTGTTTTCAGTCTTGGCATAAGTCTATTAACATAGAAGAAGAAGGCACTCTCAATCTCCTCTCTCACAGACTTAGTCGAACCGCTTATCGATATTGTAATCATATTAAATCTTGAATGTTGAGAAGTCTGTATCAGACTGTGTGGATGTGGAATTAGATGATCCATCACCTGATAGATTCTGAGCCGAAGTTTCAACATCATACAATCTCATCTTGGCTCGATCAATTCCAACAACGAATCTTTTATTTTGTGTTGGGTCATTATATCGATTCTTAAGTTGTTTCACCATGAGTTGATTCATACCTTCAAGCTGTTCTGTTGAGATTAGTGCGATCATTAAATCACAAGTTGCTGGCAAGCCGAATGATTCTGAAGTATCTGTAATCTCAACATCAGAATTACCGAATCCTGTTCGTGTAACCTGAGTTGCAGACCAGATTGGTACGTTGAATTCAACAGCGATGCCTCGAAGTTCTTCGGCAATAGCCTTGACATATGAGTATGAGTTGATTGAACCTCCGAGACCTTTCATTCGTGAAGATGCTGCGATGTTAAGATAATCAATGAAGATGACATCAGGTTTGAAATCTTTCTTCATCTTTAACTCTTCTAGAAGAGCACGGAAGTGTCCAGCATGCGCCACAGCAGTCGGATATTCCTTAACGATTAACTTTCCTTGAGTCTTAGATTGAATCTTTTTCACCTTGGTATCAAACAACTCCTTGGGCATATTCTCAATATCTCCAATATCAATATCAAATAAGTTTGCATCGATACGTTCAGCGATCTTCTCTTCCGCCATTTCCAATGTGATGTAGAGGACACTCTGGCCCTCGGTAAGAGCAGCGGCGGCGAAGTGGCACATCGCCAAACTCTTACCAACACCTGTACCAGCAAGAATGATGTTCAGTGTCTTTCGACCAACACCTCCCTTTGTAATGGTGTTGAGCATCTCAATATCAAATGGCATCTTGTTTTCTTTCTTATGGTAGAAAGCAAATCGCTCATCAGAGTTTTCGATATAATCGTGTCCAACGTTTGAATCAAACGAAACACCAAGTGCATCAGATAGGATTTCGGGGATGGCACCTTCAGATTTATCACTATTCTTACCATCAATGATCTCAATGGATTCCATGATAGCAAGATAAACGGCGCGATCTTTACACCACTTCTCGGTTGAGTCAGTCAGCCACGTGTCATCAACCTTCTCTTCTTTGTCCAGCGCTCGAATGAGGGATAGGACCTCATTCGCATCATTTCGAGAAACATGATCCGAATTCTGAAACTCTATCTCTAGAGCCGCAGAATTAGGCAGTTTATTGTATGTACTTATAAAAGATAATATTAACTTATATACAGGTGCATTAAACTTCTCAAAGTATTCAACCTTTAAGTGGGGTAATGATTTTCTTGTGAAGTTTTCATTGTATATTAAGTTATTAAGAATTATCGTCTGTAAGTCCTTTGTCATCCTCTGTATTTTTGGTATCTAATATGGTTGCTAGGATATCACCCATTAAGTCATTGAACTTAACAGAGTCTTCTAATTGTTCTATACTATACTGTTCATTCCCATTGTCAATCTTATAATTGAAGTTGAGGACTGCGTTGTCCTCTTCTTCATTTTCCTCGATCTTTACTTCACCATAGAAATATACAACATCCTTATATTCTCCCTCTTTAATCTTGAAGCCGAAGTAATCTACGTCTTCTTTTTCAACCATTGTGTACTTAGGAATCTTCATCTTCAACAACCTCCTTTGTAAGTGTTTCATCTTTAGTGCGAAGTTCTTCAAGCATAGAAACATGAGCGACCTTATATCGTTTCTCAATAGCCTTTTCAAAGTCTGTCTTATCAAAGATATTTGTCCAAAACTCTTCAGTCATTGTTTGTGCAGCACGAAGGTTTCCACTCAATTCTTCCTTTGTCGCAGGATTCATTGCCATATACCAACCATTCTTAGGTTTAACGACATAACCTGTTTCAAGAGCAAGATCCAATAGGCCCGACCACTTCTCGATACCTCCGTCCCAACTTACACTAATTGGAATCTTAGACTTCTCCTTCACAAAGCGAGACTTCTCAATATTAATAATGAAGTGATAGCCCTGCACTTCGGTACCTGTCTTATCTTGGCGGCGACCGATGATCCACACATCGTTTGCACTGTACATTACACCAGTTCCACCAGACACAACTGCCTTTGAGAACATCTCTTGTGTTTGATACGTGTGATTGACTGCCAATAGAGGAATATCTTTAAGAGTCAAGAATGGTGTAATCATGCGGAATAGACCTTTAAGAGCTTTTGCTCGAGTCATATCAGCAACTGATTTCATATTCTCGGCATCATCAATTTCTTTCTTCGATGCAATATTACCAATAGAATCAATCACCACCATCACTCTATCCTTACGATCAATTTCAGTAAGCTGATGAACAAGATCGAATTTGAGTTCTTCAATATTGGTAACAGGTGTATGTAGTACACGAGATGTGTCAATACCGAAACTCTCAAAGTACGATTGTGGTGAACCAAACTCCGAATCATAGAACATGAGAACTGCATCCTTATGCTTCTTCATATAAGCACCTGCCATTAAAAGGGCAAACGATGTTTTGAAGTGCTTACTTGGTCCAGCTAACACTGTTAGACCTGAAGAGATACCACCTTTAGTGGAACCAGAGAGTGCGACGTTAATCATCGGCACCGATGTTGTAGTCATTTCCTTTTCGGAAAAGAACTTTGATTCAGAGAGAATCTCTGCGCCGGCTGTGCGGCTTGATTTTTTTAGTTTTTCTAGTAGTGACATAGTATTATATATTATTGTGCTTAAGCATCTTTAACAAAGACACCATTCTCCATCTTACCTGTGCGAGTCTTAATCACATTATAAGCTGCTTCCAGACATTCAACTGAATTGAGTCCTGCCAACTTAGCGCAGATGATGATAGTAACTAGCATATCGCCAATACCATCTTCAACCTCAGCCAATGCTTCAGATCTTTTCACTTGTTTATCATGATCATCTTCAGCAAATTCCAAAGCAAGAAGAGCTTGGCGAGTTTCATCCAGCTCTTCTTGGGTTTTACCAAGTTGTGTGAGTGCGGTAGCCTTTCCGAGAATACCTTTATCGGCTGCCCACTGATTTACTTTTTCTTCCAGTTGTTCGTAGTTCATTATGTTATTATATACTGTTTATACTTGGATGTAAATACTTATTTTAATTTCTTTGGTCCTTTTGAGAAGAATGGCATCTTTGACTTCTCTCCAATATACACACCCTGCGAGGGTTCATATTGTAGATTAAGAGCCACTGATTTGCCAATCACAACCTTTAGGAATTCATTGGGTCGAAAATTGAGGACTTCACCAGGAACATCCACATTAATATCTTCTCTCGTGACAACGCAAATGTTATCATATACTTCTTTTGTATCTCTATCTTCCATATTGTTATTTAATCTGTTAATTTGTTTAGATATTTTTGTTGTAACTCTAAAGGTAAATCAGTCATGCCGATGCAATTGCTCCAATTGTTGCTACTATTAAACCAACTATACACACTCCAAAGAGCGTGATAAGTATCATGCCTAATGCTTCTTCTGCTTTATGTGGGTCTTTCATAATTATTGTGTGATTGTCACTTTAGATTGAGAGTTCTTCTTTAGCCACAGTGTTCGTACGACTAAAGGGTTATTGTTAAGCACACTCATCATTCGTTTGAATGTTTCCCAGTCTGGCTTAGGATCGCTTAAGTTTTCCCATGCTTTCATTCGTTCTTTCGCTGTCATATTATATTCTTTTCTTTAATTTGTTTCCTGTGATTGCTTCACCTCTAGTCAGCCCATTAGCCTTGAAAAATTTGTTGGATGTATTAATATCATAAACTTCTACTCGTCCTAATATAGAACATGCCTTTTTCAATAATCGAGAACCTATACCTTTTCTTCGTTGGCGAGGTGGGACATAGGCTTGAAACATTTTTATTCCTTCATCTTTGTAAGCTAGAGCCCATCCAGTCCATTTCACACCATCATGACCCATAATAAGGTAGCCGTGATCTTCTTTCAAACATTTTTTCAGTTCAGTCAAGATTTGTCCGCCGTGAGGATGATCATCTGCTTTTCGATAAACATTAAAATTATTTCGAGAACAAAATCTTAAAGCATCACTAGGAGGCCAAACCTTTGAGAGGTCGTATGTTTTAATATATGTAGGCATATTAGTAATTCACTCCAGTCCAGCAGAGTCGTGTTTTAATATCAGACTCATTGAATACACTTCCGCGAGCTTTGTTTCGAGCTGGGGATGCCCAACTAGCTGCTTTTAAAATATCTCCATAAGCAAACTTCTTATCAGCATCAGTATTAACAATGAATGAGTGAACCGATCCACCTTTGATGATTTTGATATACTTATTGCCGATATCATATTTGAGACCTTTTGCGAACTCTTCTCTCATTTCGGTGGAGGATTCATCATCTCCGTTCATAAATCTGTTGTAATTAACAACGATTTCTTTTAGCACTCGGTCGAGTGCGGTTTCCATTTCTTTAGTAATTTTCATAATATAAATTTCCTTTCTTAAGTATTAGCGATCGTAGATGTAGACATCGACTTTAGCCGCGTCAGCGAGTTTAATTGTTTGATGAGAGTGTGAGCCAGACCAAACGTTTGGTGGATTCTTCACAGAGTACTTATGCGCGGCTGGATTATTTTTACCCATGCGACCTTTAAGGCACACACGGCGGCTAAGACCTCCGATGTATTCGTCTTCAGCCTTTACGTATTTTCTAAGACCGGCGATAAACGCTTTACCCTTTTCGCTGTGATGGTCTACTGTCCTAACGTATGAGTTTGATGTTCGTGTATTCATAATGTAAATTTCCTTTCGTGGATTAGAGTGCGGCGAGGGCAGCAGTAGTGCCAGGGAAAATCTCAGCACTAACTGAAACTGACTTGAGTCTGGCTTCAGCACGAGGTGTGATAAACACACCATAGGTGAATTTCGCGAAGGCTTTTGCAGTAGCTTCCTTGATCTCTACTGTGACGCCAGTCTCGGTGTCAGTAGAGGTAAATTTTGATCCGTAAGGATTGTGGATAATGCGTTTGGTGTTTTTTGGTATTTTCATAATATTTCTTCTCAATCTTATATAAATATTATATCACAAAATCGCCGTACTGTCAATGGTCGTAAATCACTGATTATCAATGACTTACGATTCTTGGCAACAGTGTTCCAAAAAATTGATAATCCTTTGACTATCAATGACTTAGATACTTTTCAATGAAAAATCAATAGCTCTAGCGGCTTCGAGATTCAGAGGGCGACTCTTATACCATCCCCCAGTATCATTATCTATCTCTTTACAGAGTTTCGAGACTTCTTCGGGTGTGATCGGATACTGTGATCTCATTGCCCTAGATGAAATAGAAACCATAATCTGAAACATCTTATGGTACCAACCAGAGTCCGATATATTCCTATATTCAAGAACTAGTTGTTTATTAACAAATGGGCAATCACGATAAGAAGCCCAAGTGAAATTAGAGTTCGTTAGTTTGGTTTTCTTATATTCGGCTATCTTTTCACGAATTGCATCTGGCATTTTATCTTCGAATGAATTTCTGAATCCACCCACAAATTCATGTCTGCTCATCAATTCATTAGGATTGATTCTATCTGCTTTGTTTGTAAATATGAAATTATGCGCATTAGGATATTGAGCAGGGACATAATACATTCTGCTTACATCTTTTGTCTGAGCATCTCCGACAGAACCGAACTCGTGGTTCAGAGCATACCAAAAGTGGCGCAGTTTATCTGCTGGGACAGGCTCGGATAATGGAAGAACCATCCGAAACTTTGGCTTCTCTTTTGTGGAAGATGCCGATGAATAACAAATGAAATAATTCTTCTTAAATTTCTCAATCGTTTCTTCAAATGTACCTTCGTAATCATCGACATCTAGAGCGGCCCAACCATTCCATTGTATGACATTAGCATTTGATCTGGTTGTATCTTTATGGAATGTTGAAGGTGTGATCAATGGTGACCCTGGCTTTCTTTCACCCTTCTTTGGCTTGTAGCCGGGTTGTCTGCTCAATTCATAAAGTAACTTTTCAAAAGATTCAAGGGTATCGAACTTCATCGTCCGATGTGTCTTGTTATCAAATATGTTTTTAAATATGGTGAGAGCAAACATTATTCAAAGAATGCGTCCAGATTTTGCTGTGGCTTTTTGTATTTGATTTTTACTCTTGGTCTTAGTGAAGAACTCTTCTTGCGAACAAAATGATTGATACCAATCTTCTTGCCAAATTCAATCATAGAACTTTCATCTGTAAATCTAACCATTATTACTCTCATACTTTATCCTCCTCAAAGTAACGATGATCTGTATCTTTTCCATATGGAAAATCTGGATACCATGTTGCTTTTGTTTTTTCTGTTATTTCTAAATTCGTCTTTTCTATAAAATCTTGCAAATCTTCATCTGTTTCAAACTCGAAAGCAGCTGTGGAATAAGCATATTCTTTATGTGAAAAGTCAGGCATGCCCCACCATCCATGAAATGTATTTTCAATGCCTTGTGATCTATCAAAGATATTATTCTCTGTGTCATTTGTATTTCTTACGCTCTTTTTCATGTCCAATTTTTTTCTATTTCGACTGTTTCTTCTGGAGTTGGCTTTCTGTATTCCATACCATAATTGTTATTGCCCATAACTGGTATAATATCATCTTTGTAAATCGGCTTCTGATTAAATGGAGAATAATCTACATGATGATGCCATCGATTGAATTTCTTTGTGATGCTTGTGACATCTGGATGCTGATCTTGAAGAGATTTTGCAAACTCATATCGGTCATCATAATCCTTTCCATCAGCATTGAAGTTGTAGACTTCTTCTGTATTACCACCCTTCATACTAAGAGTTGTGATCTTTCCACAAAGGAAGGCATTGAATAACATTGTGCAGTATTTATCTTTCATAATTCGCAATGATAGATCGGTATCTTCATTATATCGACCTCTCCATCTATAGTCAATGTCATTCGATAGAAGGATACAACTGTAGATTCGTGAATTTAGGTAATACGGCTTTTTATAGTGCGTGGCTTCAGATGGAACAACAAAATATGTATAGTTCATGCCAGCCATTTTAACATTCTTGTATCGATCAACGAAATCCTCTGTAGCCGCAAAGGTGCCACCATTCATTACTCTACGCCTACGATTATTATTGAATCGAAAGAATTCACGAATATTATCATCTAGAATCCAATGCCGTTCATGTCCTTCTTTGATTGAATGTTCCCAAACAAAATTACGAGCTGGGATCGATCCACCGAGGTGTCCTGTGACTTCACATCTCTTTGCATATTTAGGGTTTTCCCTAAAATCTGTTGGCAAGGTCAATATCTTTTCAACGGGAATGTTTTTATTGTAATCGGCAAATTCCGATTCTTCAATAACAACACGATAAGGTACATTCATCAAATCAAGTGACCTTGATGTGAATCGAGTATCTGCGCGACCTTTAGAAATTATATAAATTGGATAACGTGGATTGTGATTGGACATGATATTATACTATATTATATTGTTAATTTTGTCAATATTATTTGAGGAATTCATCTAATGTATTAGAGTTTTTCTGGGAATCTTTATATGCTTTATTCCAACGGATTGATCTCTTGCCGAAATTTCTATAACCACCAGACTCTCTTTTGCCTTCGGAATCATACAGAATCTTGAAGTATTTTGGGTAAAGGGATTGAATGAATTTATGATCATTGTGAACCTTATCAAATTCAAGGTTGTCCCAGACCGCTGACTCTTCTTTTAGACTAGCAACACTTTGATTATCGAACAAGAACTCGCAACTGCGTCTGGTTGTGTATCCTCGGGTGAGTAACCCTAATAGAAGTAAATCATCTTCTGCTGTATGAACTTCAGTAAGATGCATATCATCTAAATCATCTGCAAAGTGTGTTCCATTGAACCAATATGTGCCATTTACAGAAGTGTTGTCATTATACTGTTTTGTATTTGGCGGTGTAGATCGCATTCCGCATCCACACACAGTAAGACCACCATCTAACCAATTCTGTATCACATCAAACATTTCTCTGACATCATCTTCATTAGATTTTCTCACTGATTTCTCCATATTAGAATTGCCCGACCAATACTTAGAATTGCGTCTAACAAAGGTCAAATCATCATCGAACATACAGTATTGCATATTCTTTCCTGCTTCGTAAATTAATCGGCGAGTGTTTGATAATGGGTTCTCACTATCCAATGTAATTTCTTTAGGAAGAACTAAATACTCGGCATCATAATGATACTGATCTCTCTCCCATTCTTGAACCACAAATACTACCTTAGATTGTAATTCCTTTGGAAGACAGTTATAAGTAATCTGCCGATCTGCCCGACACACAGTTGGTATGAATATTTTTTCAATCATATTAGCAAAAGAAGTCTTGTAGAGAAACCACTTTCTCATCAGTCCAGTTTAGTGTTTTTAGTATCATGTTGATAGGCTCAATGAATGTTTTTTGGAATTGTAATTCATAGTCAATATACTTTTCCAATTTCAATTCATGCGGGAAGGTATCTTTGAAGCCAAAGATATTCTCACGGATAGGGTTTGGGGTCTTCATGTAGATATATTTCATATTATCTCCATTATATATGAGTTCATAATTATTGTCAATTCCATTCTTCTTTACATGGTGGTTGAAAAGAAGAGAAGCCCTCACATGCATCGGTGTTCCTTTGTCATATACTGTCTCGCGATTCCGCCACTTGATCACATCGGAAACTTTGCGAGGGGATGCAATTTCTTCTGGTCTTGAATTTAGGAAATGTTCTTTGAAAAGTGCAATTGCTTCTTGCGTGTTTTCTTCACTACCTGTCATAATCACCCTAAGGATTTCTTTCATTGCCGTGCGATTCAATTGGGGTGTAGAAGATTTGATTGCTTCGATGCCCATCATCTTGATCTTCGGCTCTGCGTATTGCACACCTTCATTGTTGTGGACATTGAGGATGTATCTTTTCTTTGCTGTCCAAATGCCACGATCGGCAATGGCTTCTCTTTTCATAACCATACGATTTGTAAATGCATTAGACATATCTGCAAATCTTTCGAATGCTCGGTTCAATGCTGGCTCAATCACACGATCACCAAATTCATCAAGGAAGTTTACAGGATTATTTGGCTTGAATTTATCGACAACATCTTTTGCGGTAATATAGACAGAATCAGTATCAATGGCAATGACACGATCTTTGGATTTTTCTTCACCTAGGAATTTCTGTATCTCTTCATTAACTGCTTTCTCTGCCCATTGAATAACACACTGTCCAGTAAGAGTAACACCTTCAGCAACCTGCGGGTCATAGTATCGAAAATACTTGTTTGCCATGGCACCATAGAGAGAGTTGAGAAGAATCTTTACAGCGGTCTGCTGTGTTTCATTTCTCATTACCTGACTCACAAGTGATTTGTTCTTGGGGTCTTTCTCCAATTCTTTCTTTCCTTCAATCATTCTACCCTTGATCTCGACACGCATTGAGTAGAGTTCTTCAACGATCTCTGGGATGATTCCTTTCTTGTCTTTACGATACACAGAACCATTGCCTGCCCTACATAGATCAATCTCTGTTGGGAATGATTCTTCTTTTAAGATTCTGTTAGGAAAAACATTGTTCACATGAGAGTGTGGCACCAGTGTCTCGGGCGACATATTGTTTTGGATAATGATGTTTGGATATAGAGAGTTAAGGTCAAACGACATTACCCATTCACTCATTCCTTTCCTCACATCTTTCACATAGCCGCCGGCAATCGGTCTTTCTTTTCCTCGATGACCTTCCATCTTATCATTCGACCATTCGAAGTTTACCACATCCGCACCATAGATAGGGTAATCAGATGGTTGAAGTTTTAGTAAGGTTGGAACAGTCCTTGATCTCATCAATCTACGATAAATGATTGTGTCCCATATACCAACAGTTCCAAGAGTTTGTGCATAATTCACACCACCAAGATAAGCAGTGGTCATCACCAGATTAATCAATCCAAGTTTCTCTTCCAGTCTTTCGATCAACTCGACATCCTTGATATTGTAATCGACATACTTCTGGAAATCTGCATCATACAAATCTCTCAAAGAACCAATCTCACTGTAATCAAGTTTTCGGTCATTCAGAACCACATGAGCAATATGATCCAATTTGTATGTCTCTTGTGCTCCATATGAATACGCAAACTTTTTGAAAAGAGCCATGTAATCAAGGTTTGGAATACCAACGATGTTCAATGTCTTTTGTTCTCTATCAAACACCTTGACAGAATTTTCACTCACTTGTCCCCAAGGCGAGAATCTTTTCATTACACTTTCTCCAAGTATCTTTTGCACACGAGATAGAAGATAAGGTACATCAAAGAATTCTGTATTCCAACCTGTGATCACATCGGGTGTGTTCTCTGGATCAGACCAGTAGTCAATGAAGTCGAGTAACATACCTTCTTCATTGTCGAATTGTTTGTATTCTGTTTTGAGACCGAGTTCCGATTCTTCGGCATCGTAAGGTTTCATACCCCACACGCGATAGAAATCTTCCTTAGATGATTTGTATGCAACAGTCAAGATTCTGTTTGTGGGATTGTCCGAGTCTGGAAAGCCATTACCATATTCAGTCTCAATATCGAAACTACCAATGTTCACGAATTCTTTCTTGAAGCGAATCTCGCCAGGAAACTGAGTCTGAATGAAAGATGTTACATGATTGGAATTACCGAAGAGTCGGTAGTCTCTCACACCAGAATACATCTTCTCATATTCACCAGCCTGTTTGATATCGGGGAAGGTCATCGGAGCCAACTGTATTCCATCAAGGCTCTTATGTGTTGCTTTGCCGTCTTTTGCTTCGGCATAGTATGTTGGCTTGAATTTGATCTTCTGTTGGATTCTTTTTCCAAGATCATCGTAGCCACGATACATAATAAAGTTACCTCTTTTCGAAATAGATGTATAAAAACCAGAAATCATATATATGATTATATCAAGTTATAGTGGTTTGTAAAGACTAAAATGAAAGAAGCCCCCCATCAAAATGATGAGGGGCTTCTGTATTTAATACTATCCGTTGCTCACGAACTCATTGAGTTCTCGTGCTTTGATAATTATCTCTTTTTCAGTAGGATACTGAGGGGGCTCATAAGGAGCTGGAATCTCAGATTCAGTTTCCAGGGCTCGGCTGAGTTTTGAGTTATAGTGATCTTGGTGTGCGTAATTAGTTGCATTCCAATTATCTAGTAATAAATCCTTTGCCATTTGAAGAATTTCAAGGCGGATTTCATATGGGTTTTTATCACTCATTTTGTGTGTGTCTTTCTGTGTTTGGGTTTGTGTTTGTGTGGGCGACGAGAACTTGTTTCCATAGATCATGGATTGGTTGTTTATCTACGATCTCCATAAACTCGTCCTCGTCATTAAATACGCAGTTATTAATAGTGCCATGTGTTCTAGCTTTATTTTCTTGTGCATTAAACGAACTCATTTGCCACTTTATTTTTTTATTGAAATCAACTTGCTTCATATCGATACCTAATTGTGTCATCACCATGCGTACATAGTCCATTGATTCAACATACATATCATACAATACAGGCACAGCCACTGTAGACTGTAGAATATCTTTTGCATATTCTGGCCACATATTCGCGATTGTTTTCACTGCCGATTTTCTCGGGTACTTTGTTCTCTTGGTATACACTTTCCATGCACTAGCCAGAGTGTTGTAAGGGTTTCTCAACAAAACAACCACGTGTGTGTCACCTTCATTTGAAAACTTGGCAATTTCTTTATGATCTATTGGTTTGTTTTCCATGCTAATTATCACACAATCCGACTGTTCGAACCCTGTATACTTTCCATCTACGCGAGTTGATGTTATGGGTACAGATTTGAATTGCATGTATTTCTCATGCGACAGAGTGGTATTATTAATATGAACCGGGTTACTGAATTGCTGTAATAGAGTTGATATTAACATATGGTTACCACTTCTACGTAGACCGTAAATTATAATTGTTTTCATTTTGTGTGTGTGTTGTTATTGAGGTGTTTCCATTTTGGAAACAGTTTGTTTTGATGTGTAGTTTAAAGTGTCCCCTTTACTTTAGGCGAAAGAGGGAAAGACCTTTAAAGAAGTCTCAAGCGCCATCACCACGCAAAGGTGGGATAGGACGATCGTGAGAAACTCATAATTATTCAGTCAAGAACTCTGGATCGCCAGGAGCTGCTTGAAGAATTGTAAACTTCTTCGGTTGAAGTTCTTCTGGTACCTCTTTTTTAAGATACACCGAGAGAATACCATCAGTAATACTGACGTGTTCTACTCGAATGTGCTCAGCAAGATCAAATTGCTTCTTGAACTTGCGTGTAGCAATACCCTTATGGATATATTCTTTATCGCCATTGAGCGATACATTATCACCTTCAATCGTAAGGATACTCTTTTCGAGTGTTACGTCAAGGTCTTTGTCATTGAAACCAGCAACAGCTAGTGCGATTTCAAAACTCGTATCGCTGTGCTTCACTACATTGTGAGGCGGATAAGCCGAGTTGTTTGATTGAGTGCTTTCAAGTCTATCAAAGATAGAATCAAAACCAATTGTCCACGAACGTGGGATTGTGTATTGTGTCATTTATTGTTCCTCCTATTAGGCAGGGTTATGTTGTTGTGAGACCCCGAGGGCGTCTCATTTAAAGTAACAGCGTGTTACCTTAAAAGTTTATTTGTAGATAAGGTCGTGCATCATACTTTTTCTTATTCCTCTTCTAAGTATTGATCTGGGAATTGCTCCTTGTGTGCTGTAAGCATTTCTTCTTCAGTGTCAAACTCTTGAACAATAGCATCGTCCCGATAGGAGACAACTTGACCTTCCATTAGGCAGACCGCTGTTGAGTTAATGATATAACAACCAGATGTTTTGTTTTCTATAGCCATTTTATAGTGGGCCTCCGTCTAAGACTACCCAGTTGTAGTTATTGATAAGGGAAATTCTAGCATTGTTACCAGCCGTAGTGGTAACTTTGCTTAGGTTGAATCTTGGACTTTGAGCTAATCCAGAAGTTGGTAAATTTGCTTCCCAGTTAATGAGCAATGCGTCATAATCAGTTCCTTGATTTGGGACACCATTGGCAGTGTTGGTTAAACCGTCTGTAACATTGAGACCATTAATACTAATATTTGTTTCTAGTCCAACAATATCAGTAAGACCAAAACACCTAACAAAAATTGCAGTCATACGACGGACATTAGAAGTATCCCAAGTTGACACATCAAGGCTTTGGAGACTTTGGCAGTCATAAAAAACCGAAGTTATCTGAAGTGCGTTGGATGTAACAAAATTGTCTGGCAATAATAATGTTTCTAGAGATGTACACCCCCTAAATGCATTAACAAAATAACCTACATTGGATGTATCCCAGTTACTTAAAACCAAAGTAGTGAGACTATTACAACCTTGGAACATCGAATTAATAATAGTAACGTTTGATGTATCAAGAGTGCTTACGTTTGCGCTTGATAAAGAAATACAATCAGTAAACATACCAGTAAGATCTGTCACACTGGAAGTATCAGTCTTTCCAGCATTAAAACTCACCAAGTTTTGGCAATTACGGAACATATTTGATAGATCAACATATCCAAGCGTTCCAAGATTCTCTACTGAAACTATATTTTGATTTGAAGAAAGTATTATTTCGGGAGCAAATGTTCCGCTGACCCTTACCTGATATGTTCCAACCGAGCTATACTGCTTTGTTACTGTTCCTTCTCCCGGCCCCACAGTCAACGGATTACTTCCGTCTCCCCAATCTATAGTTGCATCGTAAACTTGGGCACTATCAAATCCCACTATAAGGTCTGAACCCAAAGAAGTATCGACAGTAAAGAGCAAGGGACCTGTCCAAAAAGTTTTATTTATTTCATTAGGAAAAGAATCCTGTGTTGGGTGTAGAAGTTTATGTCTACAATTAACATAGATTTCCTCACCTCTAACGCTCAGCCGAACACCGTTTGTGCTAGTCGCCCACAGCGAAGTTTCTGGCCCACCTGGATCAAGTGGAGAGTCGTCATATTGCCAGTATGGATTATTAGGTATATTTTGCCAAGCCATGTATATATGTTATTTATATCGAATTGAAATTACAGATTTAGTTTATTTCCATTTAGGTCCGAAGTAACGTACTGCATAATACATCGTTCGTGCTTTAGTTCTTCCAACTCCACATACCCGCATTGCTTCATAGAATATATCAGCTGCTTCTTTAGAGGTATATAAACACTTATCGTCATGAGCTTGTACACATAG
>Ga0209198_1000284_pt1 | contig 47829 bp, 37 predicted proteins | sample COGITO_mtgs_1105_2_FD_184804 | JGI IMG/M metagenome (GOLD analysis project Ga0209198, IMG submission 184804) | Pelagic marine microbial communities from North Sea - COGITO_mtgs_110519 (SPAdes) (version 2) | ecosystem: Environmental > Aquatic > Marine > Epipelagic ...
AAGATTGGTAAATATTAAAATTCTATTCAAGTGCCATCTTCAAATTTTCCCGCAAGGTTCGCGATGCGAGAGAGAAGCGCAGGGATCAGATATTAACAGTAGGTAGAAGAATCAACATCGTATTATTAATGGGCACAGAGAGTGCGTTTAGTAGCACCATGACCAGTACGGATTTTTGTAATGAGGTATAGGAATTGATTGGGAGCATAACCTGTGTAGACTTTTTCTCTAGCACTAGGATACAGCGTCGTGGCCGTCTTGCAATAGTCCTTACGCTACTGGTGGACGAAATTAGGACCATGCGATGAAGTGAAATAAACTTGATTAAATATGCGGAGTGAAAGGTGCATGTCAGCGATAGGTTGTTCGATGCACTGGGGCGCTCCTATGCGTTTGTCATGGACGCAGCTATGGCTCCAGTCCAATTCATTACTATTTTTCATAGATGAGGACACCAAAGTCTACGCTACCCAGTCCTAGATATTGCCCTATAATTCTCATTCAATTCAACAAGGGCAATTAGCAGACGAAAAAACTCAATGCTAGATGCCAATAACGCATTCATCACATTCTGTAGTTTACTAAAGTCGTGTTCCGACCATCAAACTAAGTAAAGTTGATTGCACCCTACTCCAATTGCGATTCTGAAATTTCTCGTTTTTTCTAGTTACGATTGTTTTTGAAGCCAGGGCCTGCATACCCTAATCGATAGATGAGTACCTGTCGACGCGCGTTTAGTGCACATGATGCCTAAGCAGGGGGACAGGCATTTCCGCCCTATCCAATCAATTGTGATTGTAGATACGAATAGTAGGCATTAGCTCAGATCTAAGTTGTTTAACGCGGTAGTTATATGGGAACGATTTGTTAATGATTCCATTGCTTTTTTAAAAATCAAATTTTCGGATGTGCCATCAACCATTCCACAACTGTAGCGCTGAATGAGTCCGAAAGAGCAGGAATATGAGCGCCATCAGTGATGGTCCATAATTCAGCTGAACCGCCGGCTCTGCAGTTACTATCATAGCGAACAACGATCGAGTCTAGGCCTGGCAAATTACGGTCAAGATCAAGCCGCGCGACCTCAGATCCATAGATGTCGCAACCATTATAACCAGCCCAGCGCTCAACTGTTTCAACAGCACTTGGATAAGTATTCCCTCTAAGTGCGCCCCCTTCATAAGAAATGGCATTATCAGCAGTACCGTGAATATGAAGTATATGAACGGAGTTTGAAGGTGCAGGACCCGCTTTCGTAGCGCCGGCTCCCGTTAAACTCGCGATTGCGGCAATTTTCTGAGAATTTTCAAGGGCTGCTCGATACGCCATGAAGCCACCATTTGAGTGGCCGATTAAATACACGCGATTACCATCAACATTATATTGGGACTTTATTTTGCTAATAATAGTCATTAAGTAATCCACATCGCTTACTTGACTACCCTGGAAATTACAGCATGCATCAGAAGCATTCCAAAACCACGCCTGATTACCTTGAGTTTCTCGCTGACCATTAGGTGCAGCGAACAAGTACCCATAGTTAGTCGCCAGTGCGCTAAATTTCATGTAAGCGTCCTGCTCAATTCCTGAGCTTTTGCCATAGCCATGTAGCAGTAGAACTAGGGGGGCAGGAGTTGAGGCTTCATAGCCCGCCGGAACAGTCAAGGATAATTCTCCTCGCTCTGTGTCAATTGATTGCGCAAAAGCGAAATTAACACTTATCAGTAATATCAGAGACAGGCAGTTGATAAGTATTTTCCCCATGTGCAGTTCCTCTGTTGTCTAAATTTATCTAATTTTTAACTATTAAGAAGTCCACTGAAGCTCTCAATCTCAGCACTGAAAGCAAAGTAATAAAAAAGAAAGGGACAGCTCAAGCGTCAATGGAACGGGTGCCTATAGTTTAGTAAAACTATCAGCACTCCTAAAGATTTGTCGCTAGTCTATAAGCGCCTGGTGTACCGCGTCCTCGAAATCTCTCTGGACCGCTGGCACTGGTTGCTGAATCATGATGACTCCAGTGAGTTCTTCCGCCGGGTCACTCCAAGAACGCGTCCCTAACGCACCACCCCAACCAAATGCTCCCTTTGAACGCCGCTCGTTAGATTCCTCAGTAGTGGCCACGGTGTAACCAAACCCTTGCTCACTAACCCCTGGCATGGCATTAAATAAATCTCCCACTTTATTGCTCGCCATCAACTCTATAGTTTGAGGCTTTAACAGCCTATTGCCGAAGAGCTCTCCTCCATTTACCAGCATCTGCTCGAAGCGCAGATAGTCGCCCGCTGTGCTCTTCAGCCCATAGGAAGCCCCGAAATAAGTTGAATGGCTTGTATCATAGATAGCCGAGTTGGGCGGGGTAGCGATATCACTGCCTACTATATCGATAAGACGATCTTGGTACTCTTCAGGCACGTTCCACCATGTGTCATTCATACCGAGCGGCTCGAATATTCGTCGCTTTACGAATTCGTCAAAAGTGAGCCCAGATTCAATTTCAATGATTCGTGCTATTATATCCAGTGCAGTGGCCGGGCTATACCGCCACCGGTCTCCTGGCTGAAAATCTAATATAATGTCGCCATACTTCGGTACGTTCGTGGCAAGCGAAGTTCGTGTATCTAACCACATAATCGCGTCCTCGGAGATAGCGCTACCCAAGCCGCCAGAAGCGATCCCTGATGTATGTGTGAGTATGTCATGCACTGTAATCTCGCGATCGGCAGGCACTAAGCGATGCTCGGGAATATTGGTCGGGGAAACGAAGGGAGGACTGATATCTTCATCAGTGGGATCACGCAGTACCGCAACCTGCATCTCTGCGAATTCAGGAATCCACTTGCTGACTGGATCGCTAGGGTGAATCAATGCTTCCTCTATCAACATCATGGCTGCTACACCGAGTATAGGCTTGGTAGAGCTCATCATTATGAATAGAGCATCTTCCTGCATTGGCTTGCCATCGGGTACATTCATGAGCCCGTGTGTTTCGAGATGAACTATTTTGCCGCGGCGAGCGACGGCGGTAACGGCTCCCTGAATGGTACCTGCGTCGATATGTCCTTGCATAACATCGTTTATGCGATTTAGCTTTTCTGAAGACATGCCGACTTCTTCAGCGTTGCTAGCCCAAGGCAAATCATCTGCAATGCTTGCCGTGCTAGACAAGCAGAAGACTAGAACCACGAGAGGCAGGGAGCGTTTGCTGGTAAAATACTGTCGCATTATCGGAGACCTTTTTCGTTTAATTTGTTTGTTAATTGTGAGCGGACGCACTAATTTAGCTTAGCCTATTATTTTTTCGTCCCAGTAAAAGAGCCCATAGATTGTCCTTGTGCCAAAACAAAACCTTTGACTGTACCATCGTCTTCTAACTCTCCTCGATAAACTATCTCGACACCTATACTCTCATTTGAGATCGCGAATTCAAAATTATCACCTTCATAGGATCCCGCTATCGCCCCAGTTGCCAGTTGCCCGGAGTAGCTTCCGGATATTTTCCCTTCGTCCTCTTGAGTCATGACAATCTCTGCTACTCCACTACCTGCGCCGCCTAGTGTAACGGCGAACGACCAATTGCCACTTACATCAGCTATTGCGAGTTGAGTGAAAAGTGAAAAAGTGAGGGTTAATGCCAAGTTGTGGATAATCGTTTTCATATTAATTTTTTTCTCAAGGGTTCAGATGAAATTAAGGATCATTTAATTAGTAATTGAAATGGAGTGATAACCGGAATATGGTTTCTTTTATGCACTGTTCTCAGCATTTTTACGTCGCCTTTACTTGGCAACTTCAACAGGCATTGGCATCAGTCGAGCGATTTTACTGCCTGCTCCGTTCTCAAGAAGAAGGTAAACCTCGCCATCTATACCTGACTCTATGTCACGCACTCTGGCAAAATCGTCCAATAAAATTTCCTGTTCAATAACTCTGTTTCCGTCAAAACTAAAACGGAAGAGTTGCATAGACTTCAATGTGCCCATCAAAATGTCGTTCTTCCATTCTGGGAAAGCATCACCTTGGTAGAAAATAAAACTTGATACGGCAGGAGACGGTGTAAAATCGACAAGAGGCATTTCAATATCGTCAATATCGAAATATTCTAATTCATCCCTACCGTAGTTAACTTCGGTACCAGAGTAGTTAATGCCAAGGCTGTGTAGCGGCCAGCCATAGTTATTGCCAGGCCCAATAATATTGAGTTCATCCCCCCCCCTCGGGCCCATTTCAGTACTCCACAAGTCGCCATTGAGCGGATTGATTTCTAAACCCTGAGGGCTACGATGTCCCCTACTCCAAATACTATCGAGCGCACTGACATCGCCAACATAAGGATTGTCTTCTGGAATACTTCCATCGAGATTAACGCGGTGTATCTTGCCCCAAGGCAACGCTAGGTCTTGTACGCCCGACATAGTATTAGGACTTCTCGCGCCTATTGAAAAGAAGAGATGTCCTTCCTGATCAAACGCTACTCTTCCGCCTGCACCAATATCAGAGCCTATTTGATAACTTTCAAAATCGAATTCAATGATGGTTTCCTGGTCAACCCACTGATCGCCTTCTATGCGGCCCCTAACTACTTTGTTCATGCTTGCTGGGCGTTTAAATTGGCGGCTATAGGTATTACAGTCTTCGCAGCGATCGGAGAAATGCAAATATATCCAGCCATTATCAGCGTATTCAGGATGCAGCACTACTTCAAGCATCCAGCCCACACCCCCACGGGGATTATCATCGTTGTGATAAGCCTTTGGTGTACCTTGAATCATGGTTGACTGTTGGCCATCGGCAGAAATTAATCGGAGCCCTCGCGTTTTTTCCGTAACGAGAAACTGTCTATCTGGGAGAATCGCCATAGAAAAAATAAGCTCTTCAAGTCCATCTACTACTGGCACTGCCGTGAATGAATGTTTTTCGCTGGCAACCACGCCCGCAGGGAATTGGATTGGAGTTAGGGTATTAAATACTCCGTTGGGCATTGAGTCTCTTTGTTCGACGATGAACACTGCCAATGTCCTTATTTGATTCGTGCTGAGGGTCTCCGACCAAGCAGGCATGCCAGACTCAGGAAAACCATCTGCAATACTAATAGCCAATTCTTCAAGTGAATCGCCATGGAGAAGATCCAGGCCAACAAGGGGAACACCGATTGCTTCCCCCTGCAATTCGCTACCATGGCAGACTGCACACTGCTCCGCGTACAGAGCCTCGAAAGTCAAAGTAGGCTCTATAGCGGCATAAATTTTGTCAGTGCCTATCGAGGTAAGTTCCAGTGAAAGCAGAATGAAAAAAGAGAACGACAGCTTTTTAAACAGAGTAGAGAGTCGAGAAGAATTATGCATAATTATTACCTAAGAAGTGATCGGCTATTTTGGACTAAAAATGCAGGTGCGTTCATTCCGCAAGCTTATCCATTTCGGCTCTTCTGGCCCCGGCTAATATTCCAGGTAAAGAGTAATTACCCTCATGACAAGCATATTCAAACAGGGCAGTTTCTTTATAATATGAAATCTCTCCACTCCACGGCTGAGTGTAGATCGATGGATCTTCCACCGTAAATTCATAAAAAATCTCATCATCTGACCACCGAGTCAGTCGCTCGGTGACCTTCCCTGTCGGAGATATGTAAGAACCTTGTAGCGGGTTAGTATTAATAGTTTCAATTACTAGCGTATCTCCTTCGTACCTGGCGATAGAGTCACCAAACCAAGGCTGAAGGTCCTCATTACTGTACTCGTCAGCAAATGGAATAATTCGCACCTCGTGGCCCATTTCTGACATAAGCACAACATGGTCTTTGGTTTGTACGAATTGATAATTATTGTTGTAGATCCCGTTTTGCATTACCGGGCCTATTATGCCTCCAAAGGCAATGCAACGTTCGCCAACAGGTCTTGCCTCAGGGCCATCAAAGCCACCAATCGATGGCAAGTGAGGTGCTCTGCGAAGTGCACTACCGCCTTCTTTGTAAGGAATCCGGCCGCTAGCAGGTTCGGTAACCCAGGACGTCCGATATTCACCCTTAACCAACCCCATCGTATCCCCATTATCCACCCAAAATGCGTTATGCCCTCGGGCCCCAAAGGCAGCCTGACCCTCCTTGGCTTCGGTTATTGGATTATTCTGCTGCTGCCTATCGAGACTCAACCAAAAAGAACTCTGAGCCATCTCATAAGCTTCCTCGTCGCTTAGTACGAGCCCCTCAATCCCAGGCCTTCTCTCCATCCGAGTTATTGAGCGATTCGTCCAAATGCCTTGCAAGTCAGGCCTGCCGTATTCGGTTCTAGGGGGCTCATAATCCGGAACCTGTGAGCGCACCTGTGGTGCTACGGCTAATATCACGAGAAAAAGGCCTGTGTGAAGCTTGTTGAGATTAGGCATAAAAAGTCCCTATTATTGTTCCAGAAATTCGAGCAAAACTCAGCTTCACAACGCATTTTTAGCTACGAAGTGAACGCTACTCATTAATTAGAATCAAACCATAAAATGGGTTATAACACGATAATCGTAATAATAAATAGATTAAATATAAGAAAGATTGCTCATTAATTAGAATATTTTGAAACTCATGAGATATATTTGAGTGCCATTCATTAAAATGTGTGGCACATTGAATATTGTTTAAAATCATCAACAGCAGGCCAACCGCACCATGACTGTCGTAGCGATTAAAAATTCTCCGCGCCCCTCAAAGGCACACCGAGTCGACACGATTGTCGAATCGGCACGAAAAGTGTTCTGCTCCTATGGCTTTGAAAATGGATCCATAGGAAATATTGCCAAAGATGCAGGTATAGCTGAGGGAACAATTTATAGTTACTTCGACAGCAAGCGGGCTTTGCTCGATGAAGTTTTACGTCGACATTACTTTGCACTCTTTCACGACATCGAACAAACATTGCCGAGCATCCAAGGTCCCACCAATCGTCTGCGTTATTTAATCCGCCGAACTCTTTTCACGATTTTAGACGATCGCGGTATGTCTCGCTTGCGAAGCCTTTATGCGCGCCAAGCAGATAGTGAACGACCATCACTCGCACAAGATCAAAACCGCAGAATGGCGAGCATGATGGCGATTGAAATTAGAGCAGGTATAAAAGACGGCTCATTCCGCTCGGATACTTCGTCAAACATAACATGCTACATGATTGGTGGTGCGATCGAGTTGACCGAGTTCTCGTATGTCCAAAATGGAAAGGTCGTTAACTTAGACGAAATAGCGGAATCTATTTGGCGGACAATCAGCGGTGGCATTAGCTCAACTGGCGCAGCTACAGAACCATTGATCGGTTTGGTCGAACGATTTGAGAAAGCCGCCGACCGCTTGGACCCGAGATAAAATAAGAAATGTAGAAAGAAAGGTTAGAATTATCTTTTTGATTTATACATTTTCGAAGATAAAACTTGTAGGAATCAATAATGCGAAAAACACCAATCAAGCTTATCCTGTTGACCATTTCTATATTCGGATTAACGGCATGTCAAAAAGTAGACTCACTCGGATCTTTGCCGCATCCAGGTGACATTGTTTTTACTGAGATCATGCCATTTGATACAGCAGAAGGTTCTAACTGGGTGGAGCTTTACAATACCAGCGACACCAATATCCAGTTGAAGCAATGTTTAATAAGTAATAAGACTCAACAAGTACTGACAATACCTGAATCGTTGATGGTTGAGCCAGAGCACTTCGCAGTCTTTAGCAGTATTTCTGTTGGACGTACCGCTCTTCCCTCATCTTTACTTCAGCCTAATTTCGATTTTCATCAAGATGACTTCCAGTTGAACTCTGACGAAACTCTAAGCTTGATTTGCGACAACCATTTAATCGATCAAATAACCTACGACGTTAATTCGCCAGAATATATGGACATTACAACTTCTTGGCAGCGCCACTATCGTCCTATCGAACCCGCAGACTCTATAAACAAAGAATGGTGCTATACAAATCCACTAGAGAGCTATGAATACGAGCCTGCAAAATTCGCAACACCAGGACGAGCAAACTCATTTTGTTCTTCAATAGCGCCTTTTATAGCTTACAATAATCAGGCAGCCGTGGTTATAGAAAATATAGACCTGGAAGCTACCTTACGCGTGGCTGAGGCTGAGATGGCACGCAAATCAGCCACCTCAGAATTAGTAATATGGGGCATACGAGACCAAGTAATTTCGCCAGAAATTGCGAAGAAGGTTTCTGAACTGTACTTCTCCAACATTGATATGCTCTACGAATCCACGGCATTCACTGCAATAGATTGGAATCACGCGGTTTGGCATTTTGCTTGGGCTATATCTAATCTGTATCGAAATGGCGATGCCGAGGTCAAAACCGAGTTGCAACTGGCCTATGAAGATGCACAGAAGCGACCTGAAACCCTTGATTATTTTAAGTATATCGCCATCAACTATATACGCGGAGAGAGCATCGTAATGGGCGATATTCACACACCCGCGCACGAGGCCGTGCAAAAACTTATTGTTGCACCGGGAAACCCTGGTTACATAAATAGCTATGAAGAATATCTTGAAAAAAGAAGGGGCCCTATAGAAGCAAAAGCGATTAATGCGGCCTACGCCGCTGGAAAGTTCCTTTCAAATATATTCCAATGATACGTTTAGTGTTGACAATTCAACTAGCTAATACGTCGCCACTCATCATCCACTAGGAGCATGCGAGTGCCCGTAAAGAAATATACTACTCTTAACTACTCAGTCGAATCAGGAATAGCAAGAATAGAGCTAGATAATCCACCGCTAAACCTTATTAACGAAGAGTCTACTCTTGAATATCACTCAGCTCTGCGCGCAGTGAATGATGATGAGACTGCACGTGTTCTTATTCTCAGCGGTGCTGGAAGAGGACTTTCCGCCGGCGTAGATCTGAAATATTTAATGCAATTCGAAAGCACGGACATGGAGCGGTTTCTTCGTCTTTTTTATGTCGAGACGCTGAATATAGTTCGCGGGCTCTCAATTCCAGTCATAGCGGAGGTCCATGGATACGCTAGGGAGGGCGCCTGCACACTAGCCTTCGCATGTGACATGATTATCGCAGCGGACGATGCCAACTTTGGGTACCCCGGCGTACCTAATCTAGCCGGCCCGCCAGGAATGCATGTATGGTTTTTACAACGGCTAATAGGCCGAATGCGAGCTGCGGAGCTAATCTTCACTGGCGAAGCAATATCAGCACAAGAAGCCTACCAACTTGGATTGATTACAAAAATTGTACCCCGTAATAAGCTCTCTAGCGCAACCGAAAAATTAGCCCTTAAACTCTGCCAGATGTCGCCCTTAGCACTAAAACGGACACGCGATCTAATGTATCAAATGGAAGATATGCCCTTTGCACAAGTTCCGGATGCTGCATTGCGAGCTCTTTCCGCCACCTTTGACAGTCAAGACGGAAAAGAGGCAAAGACTGCGTTTATTGAAAAGCGCAAACCAAAATGGACGGGGCGTTAAGATCAGGTAATTCAGACTCTGAATTTAATTACTTTTTGAAGAAACTGTGCCGCGAGTAAGAGTGTTTTCCTCATTGGCCGCACCTGCCTGGTAGAGCATCGATGTGGTTTATTACCGGTTTGTAGCTAACCATGCCTTCTGATAATTTTGAATACTTACAAGAGTCTTACCAAAGCCAGTGTTTAGTCATCGTTCTAACCAAGGGAAACCATCGTGTGGGTAGATTAGGCCAGCCTGTCGCTGGCGCGCTTTCCCGTCAAAAATCAGCACTGGCAGTATTTCGAGACGATAATCGCTAGCCGTCAGAGCCTTATGAACTCGAGCGCTTAGCGGGCTGCTTTCCTCTTTGGACTTTTGTTTCGGGGACCTCTCAAGCGGTTAATGCAGGAGTAAACTTGCCCGGACCCCAGTTCATCCCCGCCTTGGTTGTTCACTGCTTAAGTAAACCATTTCTGATTACTCTAGCGCTGGGCTTTTTCTGCGGCGCGAAATACCCACGGCGCTTAGCTACCAGAGTACCTTTAATTTTCGGACATCTTAGAGCTAACAGGACTGTAAAGGCCGTCCGATGAACGATCCCGTGATGACTGGGAACTCAACTCAATGTGCGAGGAGATAAAGTAAATTGTTGGTATCGATGATGGTATCGATAAACTTGATAGATAATTAATATAATAATTACAATAATTTAATCGCAATATTCAATTCCTCCCGCCTCCACCAAATACGAAAGGCCAGCCGTTATCGGTTGGCCTTTTTTACAGTACCTGCCTCTGCTTTATCGAGAAAGCTTTAATCAGTTGCTGCGAGCGATCGCCAAACACTCGATCTAAATCTGTCCGAGACACAGATCAACGCGGCGGCGCAATCACCTGCCGCTGAAAATCGAGACCTTCCACGCCAACGCGTACCACATCTCCGGGCTGCAGATAGCTCGGTGGCACCATGCCATCACCAACACCCGCGGGCGTTCCAGTGAAGATTAGATCGCCTGGATAGAGCGTCATAAATTGACTCAGGTGACTCACGATCTCCTTAACGCCGAAAACCATGTCGGCGGTATTACCCTGCTGGCGCATTTCACCGTTCACCTCAGACCATATGGACAGATTCTGCACATCGTCGATAATGTCCCGAGTCACCAGATAGGGACCCACAGGTGCGAATGTGTCAGCACTCTTACCTTTCGTGAATTGCCCGCCACGCTCTCGCTGAAAGGCGCGCTCAGACACGTCGTGCCCCACGGTATAGCCCGCGATATAGTCGAAGACTTCATCCTCAGAGATATATTGCGCGCGACGCCCAATGACGACAATTAGCTCTGATTCGTAGTCGAGTTTAAGGGCGTTGCGCGGCTGTATGACGTTGTCGAAAGGCCCGGTTAGTGCGGAAGTGGCCTTCATGAAAACCAGCGGCTCCGTGGGCAGCTCCACTGCCATTTCGGCAGCATGATTCACGTAGTTAAAGCCGATGGCGATAATTTTACGCGTACCTGTGACTGGCACGCCGAGCCTCGGATTGCCTTGCACAAGTGGCAATTCGCCAAGGGGAATCTGCGCGATCATAGCTAATGCTGCGTCGGAGAGAGTGGCTGGGCCAATGTCATCAATAAACGCAGAAAGGTCGCGAATCTGGCCCTGCGAGTCTATCAACCCCGGCTTTTCTTCGCCTAGCGGTCCATAGCGCAGCAGTTTTAATTCAGCGGCATTGACGATGCTGCTACAAAAAAATATTGCGAAGGCTGCGGCTATTGCTGCAAGGTTGTTCCGAGACATAATAAACTCCAATAATTAATTATTGTTTTAGTCAAAAAATCGATTGAGATAGCTTGCATAAAAACCGAATCATAGGGAAATGCAGAGCAGCAAAAATGAAAGAGAGACAGGCGTAGTCACAATTCTGAGGTTTCAAAACTAGCGCCCGTCTTGCTCCTTTCGTCGTGCTCCTTCCGCCTCGCTCCTGCTAGTATTCCACCCAGCGCATAGTTACCTTCATGGCAGGCAAATTCGTAGAGCACTTCTACTTCCGGACGCTGGCGAAACGCAAGTTCAGCTGTCCAAGGTTGGCTGTAGACTGCAGGATCAATCATTGTGAATTGATAATCTATCTGCTCCTCACTGCTACGGGTAAAACGTTCGATAACGACGAGATCCGGACTCGATCCATAATGATTTTGCTGAGGATGCAGATTTCGCGTCTCAACTACCAAGGTGTCGTTTTCCCAATGGCCAACCGAATCGCCCATCCACTGATTCATTACCGTCGAATGGTGTTTGTCTTGTAACCTGATGATACGGGCGTCATGAATCATCTCTACCATAATGACAACGTAGTCTTGGGTTTGAATGATTTGATAATTATTATTGTAGATGACCGGCATCATCGGCGGACCCGCACTGGAATTCGATGTGCGGAAATCCCAAAACAATAGACAGCGCTCCCCTATCGTCTGCAATTCGGGCCCATCGAATGCGTCTACGCCCGGTTGTGCCACCCACTGCTGCAGTTGTGTGGGCCTACCTATGGCTGCTGGCAAAAAAGGAATCTGGCCGTTAGGAGGATCGATAACCATTGATGTCCGATACTCGCCATTGATTTGAACAATGCCGTTGCCGCGATCGAGCCAGAACGAATTGTAACCGGCAGCAGTATTGCCATCGGTCGGCGGAGCACGATTTGGATCGCTCGCGCGGTCACTCTCGATTTGCCGGTCTCGCGAGCGTGATTCTCTGGCTAGCGCCTCTTCTTCTGTGAATGCTTTGCGCTCACCCAACTGGCTATCCCGCTCAAGTTTGGTTTGAGTTGCGTTGCTCCACACACCCTGAAGATCTGGATCGCCAAACTCAGTTCTCGGCATCTCCCATTCTTGCGCGTGAGCTGAGGCAATAAAAAATACGGCCGTTAAAATTGCGGGCAGACGATTGACACCAATTTTTCTCATACTATTCTCTTAGGAACAAGGAACACTGCATTCTCTGACAATATAGCCTATTTCGCATCTACAATTAATTGGGAAAACAAGACTTTGCAAAATTTTTTTAGGCAGACACTCCTTCTTATTGCTTTCTCCATTTATAACGTTGCCACTATTGCGGCTGAGCCTGTCAGCGTCGTTGTCGGCGCAACTCAAGGACTTTGCATTGAAGATGCAAGTTGCATCAATCGATTACACCCGTCGATACCAATGACCTATCGGGTCAAGCCTGGGCAGACCATCTTGTTCCATACCCGCGATGCAGTCGATGTTTTGGGCACTATTGCAGCGCAACGGGGAGACACAGAAGAGAGCGAAGTATTGCGCGCGAGCATCCTGGATAAATCTCGCTTTATCGACATGAATTCAAACTTCGCTCACCCTATGGCAGGTCCAGTCTATATCGAAGGTGCGGAACCTGGCGATGTATTAAAGGTCACCATAATCAGCATTGACCCTGGAGAGTATGGCTACACCTTCGGCAGTGGTGGTTTTATCCGCGATCTGATGGAAGGCCAGTTTTTAGCGATCTGGCGGCTGAATAAAGAGTTCGCCGTAAGCGATGATATTCCGAACGTGCGCATACCCAACGCGAGTTTTCCGGGTATCGTGTCGACGCTACCCGGACCCGACCAATTGCAAACGATACTGCACCGCGAACAGCAGCTCGCCGATGCGGGCGGACAAGTTATGTTACCGGTTTCCAACAAAGCGACGCCCTCGACAATCTGCGGCCCTGATGGGTCTGCCTCCAACGAATGCCTCCGCACCTCTCCGCCTCGTGAACACGGTGGAAATATGTACATTCGTCATTTGCAATCTGGTTCATCGGTCTATCTGCCATGTTTTATAGAGGGCTGCGGCCTAACCATTGGCGATCTGCACTATGCGCAGGGAGACAGCGAAGTATCGGGAACGGCGATCGAGATGTCGGCAGATATTCTTATTAGCACGGAGCTGCTTAGCAATGGACCAGATCTGACATATGGCCCTCATTATGAGGGTGTTTCACGGTTTTTAGATATCCCGTCTGAACGATTTTATGCGGTAACTGGAATACCTGTTTAAAAAGAAGGTGATATACCCCCTCATATGGACTATCTCGATTCAAGAGTGCTAGGGCTCCTAGGCAACGTGCCCAACGATATAAACATAGCAGCCCGGAATGCTCTAGATAGTATGATCAATTACATCGTGGCTACCTATGGGTACAACAGAAATCAGGCGCTCGTTATTGCTAGCGTAGCGGTCGACCTGCGCATTACTCAGCTGGTGGATGCGCCCAATGTCGGGGTAACGGCAGTGCTACCGCTCGACATCTTTGTCGGCGAAATAGTTGGGACCGAGTCACCTTAATCCCCACAGCTAGGAATTCAGTCGCGTCTATCTTGTGTTAATCGCCCAGCAATTGCTTTTCGATCTAGTTCGTTACCAAGCAAAAAGACAGTGTGGATATCTTGCGTGGCGCGAATATCATTCAGCGGATTAGCATTCAACAAGAGAAAATCTGCGCGTCTTCCCTTCTCTAGCAGACCACGATCATTAAGACCGAGTTGTGATGCAGCTGCATAAGTTGCGGCTCCAATTGCCTGCTCTGGCGTCATTCCTAAGGCAACAAATATCTCTAATTCCTTATGACCGGTGTAGCCAAAAAAATGATCTGGGAGTGCCCCAGCATCAGTTCCTAATATGATTGGAACACCGCGCGCTATAGCAGACCCAAAACTTCTTTTTATTGATGCGTCGAGATTTGAAATCAATTGGTCTAATTGCCTCCGAATCAGGTCATTGGAATTAGAGGCAGGCATCGTTTTGTCAGTCTTTGCCAACACTCTGCTGCCGAGCCGAGATAAAGTGGCAGAGGGCAACGTCTCAATTAACAGTGGGTCTTCAGAAATAGTCATGTTGCGGAGCAAAGAAAGCCCCAGATTCGGAATAACGAAAGTATTCGATTCGGCAAGCGAACGACTCAATTCCTCTCCTATCTCATCCTCAAACCTTCCATGTAAAAATCCCGCAACACCGGCTTTTACTAGCCTAGCAGTGTCAACTGAGTCTTGTTGATGCGCTACTACTTTAATCCCCCTCTGATTAGCCTGATTAACTAACTCGGTGTACAGAGGTTCGGCTAATTTCGGCTGTGAACCCGCTCGATCGTCTACCCATATCTTAATAATAGCGTCTCGTTTTGGTTCCACTGCCTTTATCAGCGTTTGAATATCAGACGTCTGGTCCAAGCCAAACAGTATATTTGTCTCTTGCTCCGCTTCAACAGTGCGAATCTCGTCTAGGAACGTATTATTTGGACCGAAGCCTGTAGGCGCTACACCATAGGCGGCGAGAGGTGTTGCTACAAGTAGCGACTTAAGATCGATAGTGGCTCGAAGTTCATTAATCAACGCAACCGGATCACTGCCTGCTGAAAACACAGTTGAGAAACCGTAGTAGGCATACTGCGAGAGATTATCGAGTAAATTAGCTTCGTTGTAATTTTTCGCGCCCCAACTGTTTACAGACTGATACCCTAAGTGCGCGTGTGCATCGATTAGGGCGGGTATCATTGTTTTGCCTTTTAGTTGCTGTTTCTCAGCTCCAGGTGGCAACTCCGTCTCTGTTCGAATAATGTCAACGACATAGCCTTCTTTAATCAAAAGCCATTCACCAGACTCATAAAGCTTTTCGCCAGAGAATATTCGGTCTGGCTGGAGAGCCATTAATGCTGATTGCGCATTAGCGAGCGCAGGCAAAAGTATAAAAACCGGAAGCCAGAGATGAGTTATTCGCATAGTGTTAATAAGCCCTTCAAAGTAAAACAGCCTTTAGCGTACTTGACAGTCAAATCCCTTAACAAAAGACGCCAAATTTTGCCCCAACTCTTCGCACGGATAGCCGCCTTCTTGAATGATCACTGTCGGCATCACAAGCCTCTTTGCGATCATATTGCCTATTTCATAAAAGCCTTTTGTCGTAATCGACAGACCTGCAATAGGATCTCCCTCAAAGCCATCGAGCCCCAAGGCAATAACGAGCGCATCAGGTTCGAATGCTTCAACCTCTGCAATCGCCTTGGCCAGGGTTTCTAGATAAATCTCATCGCCAGTGCCACGCGGCAGAGGGAAGTTTTTGTTAAACCCCTCACCATCAGCTTCGCCACGTTCATCAGCATAGCCCCAAAAAAATGGATAAAAGCGTTCGGGATCCGCGTGAAGTGACACGGTAAGTATGTCAGCACGATTATAGAAGCACATCTGGGTACCATTGCCATGGTGCAAGTCAACATCGAGCACCGCAACGCGAGAGAATTTCGTGCGCAGATGCTCTGCTGCAATCGCGGTGTTATTCAAATAGCAAAATCCACCGGCCACTTCTGGCCCAGCATGATGCCCGGGTGGTCGGCATAATGCATAGCAGGCGGAGTCTCCGTTAATCACTTGTTCTGCTGAATGTACGGCACTCCAAGCGCTCCAGACAGAGCTGTTCCACGTGTCACTGGTAATCGGACAGGAAGCGTCGAGCATATGAAATCCAGCCTGTGCCACAACCGACTTCGGGTAGCCGCCACTGCGAGTGTCGGGATGAATATTTGGCGTCACCTCGTCGGCAGCGTCTGGAATACGCTGCCAGCGCTCTGCGACATTTTCTAGGAAAGTGAGATACCGCTCAGGGTGTGCTCGCCGCAAATGCTCGCGACTGTAAGCCACTGGAGATTCGATTGTTAAACCGGCGGCAAGAACTCCCTCGAGTAGCATGCTAATTCGCTCGGGCGATTCAGGATTGGCCTGCCGTACACCATTGACTAAATAACTCTTAGGGTAATGATGTTCTTGGGCGTCGCTATAGATACACTTCATCACGAAGATCCTTTAATGTTAGGAAAGGCCGGCAATGTCTCTGCGAACTGCTCAAGACTCTCCTCGAGTAGCCTCAGTATGTCGACAACCTGTTCTGAGGAGACACTTAGGGGAGGACAAACAAGAAAGTGATCTCCCTCAACTCCCCCTCGTGTTCGGCGCGAATAAATGATGAGGCCATTCTCATAGGCGATGTCGACAAGAGTCGAATGTGCATTGAGCGCCTTGGGTAAAGGAGCCATGGTGCCGCAATCCGATACTAACTCGAATGCTTGCAGTAATCCTTTTCCGCGAACATCGCCGATAAAAGGATATTTCGTCATGAGTTTTTCGAGCCCAGCTTTGAGTTCGATGCCGCGCAGCTCGCAATTCACCACAAGATCGAGCGAGTCGAGCTCGTTCAGTACGGCTAACCCCGCGGCACAAGAAAGTGGATTTCCTGCGCTCGTAAAACCATGCATAAACCCGCCATTAGCAAGCACTGGATCAACCAAGCGATTACTCGCGAGCATCGCACCTAATGGAGAATACCCGGCTGCGAGCCCCTTCGATAATGCGATCATATCTGGTTCGAGTTGCCAGTGTTCTGCAGCAAGAAATTTACCGGTGCGGCCAACGCCGGTCATCACTTCATCTAGTATTAACAGAATACCAAATTCTCGGCAGATTTCTTGAATCCGCTGATGAAAAGTAGAAGGCGCAACGAGTGCTCCTGTTGATGCGCCTCCAACGGGCTCATAGATAAAGGCGAGCACCGAATCGGCGCCTTGCTTAAGAATCTCTTCGCGCAGATTTTCCGCATAACGTAGGCCGAGCGCATCATCGTTCTCCTCTGAGTAAATGTCTCGCTCTAGGTAGCAGCGCGGCGCCGGAATTTTTGGCATCGCTTGCATCATCGCATCAAAGGGCTCACTGAGCGGGGTATAGCCGGTGATGCTAAGCGCACCAAAAGTACAACCGTGATACGAGGGGAAACAGGAGATAACTTTGTGGCGATCGGGCTGACCTGTCGCGATAGCCCACTGCCGACCTAGTTTGAGGCAACTCTCTACCGCCTCAGAGCCACCCGATACGAAGAAGACCCTGTCTAGGCCTGCAGGGCTGCGAGCGACGAGTTCATCGGCGAGTTTCTCTGCCGGTTCATTCTCGAAATGCAGCCGATACGCGAAAGTCCCCTTATCCATCTGCGCAGCCATTGCGGCCAATACGCGCGCATTAGAGTGGCCAATGTTTGAAACCATCGCACCACTGCTGCCATCAATATAGCGCTTGCCGTTGACGTCCCACAAATAAATGCCTTCGCTATGCGAAAAGAGCGGCCGCTGGAGTTCGGATTGATAGAATAGCGCCGAGTTTTTTGTTGCCGGTCTAGCTTCATGCGACATTAACATCCCCTTCTTGTTAGACTCGATCGAGCATGAATAGGAGGCTACCTTAATAACAATTCTGATACAGCCCCTTTGCAGCGAATCGCCTGCTCTCTTACGAGGAGTTGTCGGCAACGAATTGATGAGAGTCACCACCAGCTGAGAAGAAAAATACTATGACAGCATTGCATGGCTTAGACCTGCTCGCGATGGGAATCTATTTCATTGTCCTTATTGGAATCGGCCTCAGAGTCGCGCGTTCAGAAAAAGAAGGCGGCGACAGCGAATCGTTTCTGGCCGCCGATCGCAACATGAATCTCGTGCAGACGACTGCCTCCACTGCTGCAACAGATATAGGAGGAGGCTTTAGCATTGCTATGGGCGGACTGGGCTTTACGCTCGGCATAGCCGGCTCGTGGTTTATCGCGATTTCTGGGCTCAGCATTATCATCGTCTCTTTTTTCATGGTGCCAAAAGTTAAACGCTGGGCGGACGCCGTAAAGGGGCTGACTACGGGGGATTTATTTGAAGCGCGCTTCGATCGCCGTACAGGAACCATCGCTGCGGTTGTTATAGGGCTTGCGTGGTTTACCTTCGTTGGCGGGCAGATTATCGCCGGCGCCAAACTCGTGCAAGTCACCATGGGCGTTGACCTAACACTAGCTGTTATTGCATCTGGCGCAATCGTCCTAGCCTACACCGCGATGGGCGGACTCAAAGCCGTCATATTTACCGATGTGTTCCAGATGGTGATCCTTATGGTAGGGATCGTATTCATCGCGGTGCCGATTGGTCTCATTGAAGTAGGAGGCTGGGAAGGTATTGTTGCGCACTTTGAGTCCGACCCCGAAACAGCTTCTATGGTCGAATGGGGCGCGGCAGGATGGGGAACGATCGCCGAGTGGTTCTTTGCGGTATTTCCTGTTTGGTTTATTTCAATAGCAGGGATGCAGCGCATCATCGCTGCCCGGGACGAAAAAACTGCACGCCGAAGCTTCCTCCTCACAGGTGTGCCTATCGAGTGGCCACTTTTTGCTATCGGCAGCACGTTAATCGGTATGATTGCGCGGATGTTACTGCCAGAAATCACAGACCCAGAGATGGCTACTCCCATGATCATCTTAGAGCTACTGCCATCAGGAATTGCCGGTATTGTGATCGCAGCGTATGTGGCCGCGGTGATGTCCTCTGCTGACTCGATGCTAATGGGTCCGGTCGTTATTTTTGTCAATGATATCTATCGAAAGAGGCTCAAACCGGAGGCGAGTGATAGAGAACTTGTCCGTGTCGCGCGCATCGCAGTAATCGTGTTCGGCATACTTGCGATCGGGCTCGCGTATCGAGTTCCTAATGTGTTGGAGTTAATTCTCTACGCCTACACATTCGGTGCAGCGGGTCTATTCTTTCCAATGTTGGGGCTGTTGTTCTGGCAACGGACTACAGCGAAGGGGGCATACTGGAGTATGCTTTGCGGAGGGGGATCTGCAGTGATTTGGTCATTGGCCGGAGAGCCCTTTGGGCTGGCCTCCTCTTACATGGGCTGGATTATTGGCCTGCCAGTTATAGTCATCGTGTCATTGCTTACCGAACACAGTCCTGATGAGAACAGGATGCTGTTCTACTCAGAATAGAAAATATTAAAGGGCAAGCAACTTTTCGCGCGTGGCAAAAACGAGTGTCTGCTCCAAGGCCGCACCGAACATGGCGATCATCTCATCTATTTGCTCTTTATTGATGATGAGCGGCGGACAAAAAGCAAGACTATTACCCGCCACAGCGCGGATCAAAAGTCCTTGCTCTTGGCAGAATTGCTTAGCCATCGCACCCACCCTTCCGTCATTAAAACTCGTGCGCATGCGTTTGTTTTTCATGAGTTCAACTGCTGCGATGAGGCCGGTGCCGCGTACTTCGCCGACCAAGGGGTGGTCGCTGAATTCTCTGAGTCTAGTCTGCATGTAAGCGCCCACGACAGCAGCATTCTCGAACAATTTGTCTCTCTTATAGATCTCAAGCGTTTTCAGCGCCGCCGCACAGGCAACAGGATGACCCGTGTAAGTATAACCGTGCCCAAAGATCCCTATCTGTTCGCTCGGGTCGCGCATGGCTTCGTGCATAAACCCAGGAATTATGCTCGCACTAATTGGTATATACGCTGACGAAAGCTGCTTCGCGAGGCTCATCAGATCTGGCTTTATTTCCATGGTTGTACAACCAAAGTCATTGCCTGTTCGCCCGAAACCACAGATCACCTCGTCGGCCCAAAATAAGATATCGTACTTTTCCAACACTTTTTTAAGCGCAGGAAAATAACCTTTCGGAGGCACCATCACGCCAGCAGCGCCGCCGACAGGCTCGGCTATAAAAGCCGCTATGGTCTCTTGACCTTCACGCAAAATCAGCGCTTCGACATCGTTAACTAGCCTCTTGACGAATTCTGATTCAGATTCGCCGTTTATCTGTCCATGATAATAATGAGGCGTAGCAGCGCGAAGTACACCGAGGGCCTTTGTAGGAAGGTCAAAATGCGCATGCATCGCGGGAAGGCCGGTCAACGATGCTGAAGCAACAGTAACGCCGTGATAAGACTTCTCGAAAGCAATAATTTTCTTCTTTTGAGGCTTCCCAATAACGTTAAAATAATAACGAAGCATTTTCACATGAGAATCGTTAGCTTCGCTGCCTGAATTGGCGAAAAAAATACGCGCATCGTCTACCGGAACCATCGATGCCAACTCATCGGCGAGGTCTATTGCGCGCTGATGAGTACGACCACCGAATAATTGGCTATAGGGGAGAGTCCTGAGCTGTTGGGTTATCGCGTCGATGAGTTCTTCATTGGCATAACCCAAAGACGCGCACCAAAGCCCAGAGAGTCCCTCGAGATAACACTTACCGTCTTCATCGTAAACATAAATGCCATCACCTCGACAGATTCTTAGCTGCTCGATCTGATTAAGATTAGTTGTTGGGTAAATAATTGTGCTCATGTTTCTCGTAATCACCTAGCTGCGTCTATAACCTTAGGCCGAATTCAAAATTATGGGATACTAAGCTTCAGCGCTAGGTCTTGCCGCCATACGCTCATACCACTTGGCGATATGCGTGTGGTCTGGCGACATAGGCTGACCGACAGCCTTGCCAAAGGTGAGCATACAATAAAGAAAGACATCGGCGAGCGTTACACGTTCACCAACGATGAATTGGCGACCATCTGCCATCTGTTGGTCTAACCAGGCAAGCCTATCTTGAGCCACATTCTTTAAGCCTGCCGCAGCTTCAGGAATCAAAATCATTCGATTCTGGAAAATTGGCAGCCCTTCAGAGTAGCGAAAGCCATTTAGCATCGGTTCGCAAATAGATAGGTCGAGTCTTCGCGTCCACATTCGAGTTTGCGCGCGCTCTGCGGCGGTGTCGCCTAGTAAGGTTTTTGTGCCAGTCTCATCAAGATATTCACAGATAGCTGTACTTTCGGCAATAATCTCTCCGTCATCGAGCTCGAGCGCAGGCAGTTGACCCGCTGGATTTCGAGCAAGGTAGGCGGATTCGCGATTCTCGCCTGCCATCAAATCAATCTCAATGAGTTCTAGCGACACGCCAAGCTCGGCAGCAAACATGCGGACAATATGTGGATTAGGTCCCATAGAGTTATAGAGTTTCATGCAGTTCTTGCTCCTTTTTTGTTGATCAAGTTAATGAATTTCTATACAGGCGGCTAACACTGCGACGCCCCTAAAAGCAACTATGTCTAAAGATTTAAACTCTATGTAGGAGTGCGCTTACCAATTCAATAAAATACCCCAAAGTGCGAAGAATGATTTCATAGCTTCCAAAAATCCCAGAAGGGCCTTAACTGATTATTGAATTGCTGACCAAAAATTCAACCACCTAGCGATTCTTACCGCTATCGGCTGTAGCCGCGGTATTATCAAACTCTTGAAATTCGCCTACGAAGCCATCCGTAATCGTAATCATATGCATAGGTTCCGCGCTTAAATTATCTGCGGTCATTAGGGAGTGAACTAACACACCATTAACTGATTAAACAAAACTAATCGGCCCAAACGCAAAATTTGCTACGTTTAAGGGTCGTTTTGCAAAACTCTCCCGAATAGCCACGCTAGGCCCTATAAGCGTTCCGGAATAAGGAACCTGCCGAGTTGCTTTAACTCAAAGTTTTCAGTATTGCGCTTTGATCGACCGTCTAAATCTCCAGTAGAAAATCACTGATACACTTTCATTATTGAATCTATGTGACTCTTATCTTAACCATTTATCATGGTTCATAAGAACTAAATTACGAAAATATTATGAACAAGCGAGCGATAAAAAGACAAGAGCTACAGAAGGATACATCATGGCTTCTATGAGCGGGCGTTTTAAACTTAGTTCAAAAGCTTTCGAACGCTTCTTTTCTAATTTCCTCGCCTATTCGCACGATATGATAAGCGCCAGCTGGTACGCTGGCTCCGCATTGGATCACATATATGAACTCGCACACAGTGTCTTAAGATTTACCAAACCCCTTACCACCAGATTACATAGAAAGAACCAACTATTAAAACAATCAAACAACTTGAAAGGTTAAAACTTGCACTGGTTTCACTGTTGAACAAGCTCTGATCATAGAACCGCGAATCTATCCTCTCCGAAGAACTGCCTCTCGAAACAAGCAAAGCACTGCCGACACACAACAAGAATACTATCGCGACACGATCCATAAATGGTATACCTGGAAATAGCCACTTTCCTAGCAGGGAAAAAATAGCTGACCCGATTGCAGCTGTGAGCGCACCATTGGCAGTGACTCGCGGAGACATTATTCCGAGCAAGAAGATCGCCACAATTCCTGGCGTAAAGAAGCCAGTAAATTCTTGGATATATTGAAAAGCCTGATCAAAGTTTCCAAGAAGCGGCTTCGCCACAGACATTGCGACGACCATCGCTATTACGGCGCTAATTCGACCGATTAGGATTGGGTCACTCGCCTCTAACTTTCCAATTCTCGGAAGCACATCGACTGTAAATATAGTAGCAATTGAATTCGACATCGAGGAGAGTGAGGACACTATTGCGGCCATTAGCGCAGCAAAAACAAGGCCTTTTATTCCCACAGGAAGGAATGACATCGCTGTTGGGTAGGCCTGGTCTGGACTTTCAAGATTTGAGTTTACAATGAAGACAAGTATTCCTGGAAGCACGACAATTAGGGGCATAAGTATTTTGAGAAATGCAGCAAAAATTATCCCTTTTTGCGCCTCAGCAAGATTTTTTGCGGCAAGTGCGCGTTGTATAATGTATTGATTAAATCCCCAATACGACAAGTTCATTACCCACATACCGCCTAGTAAAACCGAGATCCCGGGGAGGCTGGCGTAGTTGGAGTCGCCCTTAGATAGAATCATATCAAACTTTGACGGCACCTCACTCGCCAAACTTAAAAACGCAGCCATTTCCTGACCATCTCCACCAATCTCTTGCAAGAGAACATAAACAACGAGTAATCCGCCAAAAACCAACAGAACGACCTGAATGATGTCAGTGAACGCGACCACACGCAGACCACCATAAACAGAATATATCAAAGAAAAAGACCCTAGCGCGAACATTCCGGCCACTAAATTAATACCGGTGATCGTTTCTATAGCTAGAGCACCCAGCCATAATATAGAAGTCAAATTAACGAAAACATAGACCCCAATCCAGAAAATACTCATTGTCAATCGGACTCGATGATCATATCTCTGATCAAGGAACTGCGGCATAGTATATATTTTTCGCTCAAGAAAAATCGGCAGAAGATATTTCCCAACAAGGAGCAAAGTCACTGCCGCCATCCATTCATAAGACGCAATTGCCATACCAATAGCATAACCCGATCCAGACATTCCTATTATTTGCTCGGCGCTTATATTCGCAGCAATGAGCGATGCCCCTATAGCCCACCACGGTAATGAACTACCCGCTAAGAAATAGTTGTTCTCGGCTGACGAGCTCGCGTTTTCCTTATTCGAGAGCTTGTACGCAATAAGTAAGAGTGCTATCGCGTAAAAAATAACGATTGAGTAATCGAGGTTAGTCATGTGCGTTCGCCGTTAGGATGAAAGTCAACCTGTTAATTACAAGCCATTTTTGTTGATATTGCGCTAGCTGCGCCTATGTTGACCGAAGAGAGAGTAACGTCCAGAGCGCCTGTGGTCACAAGCAGAGCTGGTGTGTCGACTCTATCAACCCTCAATCCATTCTCTACAAAGCACTGAATGGGTATCGCCAGCTCCCTCGCGTCCCCTAGAGGAAACGCCTCGAGAGCCTTGGTAATGGATACTGCCGCTGAACAAGGATAGACACAATCCATTCGCACAGTGACCTCTTCAGATGGATAGGAATTAACGGCTATCATAAAATTTAGCATACTCTCTTCTTCGAGCGTGCCTGAGAGATCTTTGGGGGCTCGTGCCTGCCAATACCATTGATTTAATTGACTTCCATCCCCTCTAAAAAGAAGCCTTAGGCTGTCTTCCTGGACAATAGTATCTGCTCGCCTTACTCTTAATTGCCCTCCATTGGAGCGTTGATCTCCATTCTCATAGCGCTGTTGCCAACCTAAAGGCTCTCCTAGAAAGTGCTCCCAATCTGGGTGAGTACGCGCGTTGAATATCCTGACTGACGCAGAAGTTTCGCTTCGCCCACTTGCTTTAGTTGGCTCTAGCTTGAGCTCAGGGAGCTTGGCTAAAGATGCACTGGCGAGGCTGAGTCCATACCCATAGGGAAAGAGATTATTCTCGACCGGCAGTTCGTTGTCTTGTGCATTAAGACTATCGTTGGGCCAGTCAAACGACAGCCGCCCGAGAAAGTCAAACTGGACTTCCCCTTTAGCGTCCCGTAATAAAAGATCAGCAACTCCGCCGCCTTCGGATCCTGGCAGCCACGCAACGACAAACGCGGCACTGTTTTCGAGCACGGGATTTATCCACATCGGCCGACCTGTCAAAAAAACCGTGGCTATAGGAATACCCTGTTCTCTCAGCGTCCGTAGTATTTTGTTAACGCGCTCTAAATCCGGTGCTTGCAGGTCTGAGACATCACCCAACCCCTCCGCATAGGGATCTTCGCCGAATACTACGATGGCCTTATCTGGTCGGCGCTCAAATTCACCCTGTTTAGAAAGCTCAATCGTTCCGCCAGCGTTTTCTATCTGATTTTTGAGCTCACCATAAATTGAGGTCCCTGTTGGAAAGTCGGCGTTTGCGTTCCCAATGCCTTGCCAGCTCAGTGTCCAACCTCCTGAGGCTTTCCCTATGTCATCGGCGCTCCCAATGACTAAGATATGTTGCGTGGGATTGAGAGGAAGGAGATCCTGATCATTACGAAGTAAGACGAGAGACTGTCTGACAGCCTCTCTTGCAAGCTTTCTATTAGCAGCTCTCGTTGCCGTGATATCAGCTACCGTCGCTTGAGCACGGGTCGAAGGTTTTATCTGCTCAAACAACCCCAGTTTGAATTTCATTCTTAATATTCTAGTGACAGCATCGTCGATTCGAGACTCGGCGATAATCCCAGCTTCAACGTGAGAGATCGTATCCTGCAAAACCTCCCGCCAAAGCTCGGGAGCCATTATCATATCTATGCCAGCATTAATGGCCTGCGGGCAACTCGAGTTTGTGCAGCCCTCCACCTGCCCGATCCCGTTCCAATCGCTCACGACTACCCCCTCGAAGCCTAGCTGCTCTTTGAGGACACGCGTCAGAAGTTCATAACTGCCGTGAATCTTGGTCCCATTCCAGCTGTTAAAGCTCGCCATCACGGAGTAAACGCCTTCATCGATCGCTCTAAGATATCCAGCACCATGATCCTGTAACAGAGACTCCAGAGACATTACCGCATTTCCCTGATCGTCCCCAAGTTGAGTGCCTCCATCGCCAATAAAGTGCTTTGCCGTTGCGGCCAAGCCACTGCCCTGTATCGCCTCAACTATCTCGGGTGCATAGGCTTCGATAAGAGCGCTTTGGTCACTGAAACTCTCGTAGGTTCTCCCCCATCGATCGTCTTTTGCGATGGCAATAGTCGGAGCAAAAATCCAATCTATTCCACTCGCTCTAACTTCGAGTGCGGTCGCTTTCGCTACATCACCTACTAGGCTTGGATTGTGCGTCGCCCCTAAGCCTATGTTGTGTGGAAACAGTGTTGCTCCATAAACATTGTTATGGCCGTGAACCGCGTCGGTGCCCCAAATAAGTGGAATGCCACTGCCATCGCTTTGACTATTTCTAGATGCCTCATAATAGGCGTCTGCCAAGTCCAGCCATTCACTCAATGGAGCATATTTATCCTTCTTTGGATAAGAACCGCCGCCATTCAACACGCTCCCAATTGCATACTGACTAACTTGCTCTGGAGTTATAAATTGAATTTCAGCCTGAATCATCTGGCCGACCTTCTGCTCGAGAGTCATTTTGCTTAGAAGCTCTTGCACTTGCTGCTCATTAGCTTCAGTGGCCGGGTAGGCAACGACCGATAAAATGACAGCGATTAATCGTTTCATAAATAGTCACATACACGAAGGCGGGAAGAAGGATGCAGACTTCGCCCCGCACAAAAAGAAAAGGCTATAGCGGCGGCAGATGCCACCGCTATGAGTAGGGAACTAGAAGTTCGCGCGAACACCCAACTTAAAGACTGGGCCGTGATCCTGTGCTAGGAATAGCATCTCAGGATAACGGACAAACAATCGTGTTTGCTCATCCGTGATGTTTTGAGCATCGAGGAAGAAAGTCGTTCTGTCGCTATATCGGTACTGATACGAGAAGTCTATTTGCTTTCTCTCTTCGACAAACACCGGCTGCTCATAATTAGCGAAACCCGCAGCCGTCTCGGCGCGATAGTTCAGCGCTAACCGAAGTGTATGTCGTGGATTTTCGAAGAATATCGACGCGTTACCAGAATCACCGAATCCTGCCAACGTGAATTGTCGCCCGACTGTCGTTAAGTCTGGCTCAACGTTACCCCCACTGACTTTAGTGTAGTTCACAGTGAATCCGTAGGGAGTATTTTCGAAGAAATGCTGCCAGGCGCCTTCAAAGCCACTCACCCGGCCGCTCTCTAAGTTGATAGGCTGGGTGATGTCGAAGAGAGCAAGAGGGTCAGCGCTAGATCCTTCAATATTACCGTCACCACATACCCACCAGTGGCCCGAGGGGCAAGCCGGATTCCATCCTCCATCTAGGAAAGCTGCGCCATTGAGAACATCGACGCCAGACTCGAGAGCTGAGGCAACCTGAAACATGTGGTGCTGATCGATAGCCCAACCCTGCGCCCATTGGAACTGCTGAGACACGCAATCACCAGTACCTCCCTCTCCAGGGAAACCTGTTTGGGGCCGGCCCGCTTCTACCCATTTTTGCACACATGCTTGGGCTTGCAGTCCGATTTCACTGGACGCTGGACTTGTGAGCCCATTAAATGGCTGATCATTCACCGTTTGGTTGCCTACAAAGTCCTTAATTTCTTTACGAAAGTAATTTATGGCTACATAAGAACCCTCAGCGTAATAATTCTCGTATGCTAAGTCTAAATTAGTCGATCTAAGGGGGTTAAGATCTGGATTTCCACCAGTCGCTGTGAGGTTGAAGAAGTCTTGTGCGCCAATAGCCAGCTGCGATTCCAGATCTCCTAAATTTGGGCGAGCAATCGAGCGTCCCCACGAAGCGCGGAGAATCTGATTATCGGTTACCCCGAGGGATAGAGCTACGCTCGGCAGCACCTGACTATTAGATCCGAATCGGGACGCATCCGTCACGTCACCGCGAACTCCGTAAAGGCCATCGATATTCCAATCGATTCGGTTTACTAGAGGATAAAGGCTAGTTGATTCGGTGTTTACAGATTCATATCGTAAGCCAGCTTGCACATTGAGCGGCATGTAACCGAAAGCTTCAGTACTTAGATTGAACTGCAGATAAGCAGACTCAAGATCCTCAACAACTCGCTCATTCGAGTCAATACCTCCCGCTGTGCAGCAGCCAACTTGATCTGAATTATCTACAAGATTTGCACCCAGGCCTTGTATTGCTGCGAATGCGTTGGCTGGATTGATGTCGAAATAATAGTTTGAGTCTGCTGGTGAGCCGAACGAATTCATGAAGGCTACCACAGGAGTATAGCTAAATAGCCCATCATCAAAGTCTGAAGCGCCCCATCGACCCTGCGCTGTTGGTGCAAAAGTACCCTGGCGTCTGATTCGGTTAAACCGGTTCTCTGAAATCGATATTCCTGCGTCAACAGAGGTCAATAGAGCAAATTCCGGTCTCCACTCGGCCTTTAGCTGGTATTGTGTGATTTGGTTTAACTGGCTGTCGTCCTGAAGGTTCAAGTTTGTAAGGTACATGTTTTCCGCGGCGGAGTCTTGATCGTACGCGAAAGTATAGATGCCGTCGCTCCCTCCATTCGTGGATCGCACAGTAGTAACCAAGTCACTGGTAGCGCCTATGCTATTGTCAAAAATATTGCCGCCGAGGGCAGCTTTCGAGTCATGCGCATCTAACTCGACGGTCAGCGTATCCGTGACATCCCATGCTAGATTGATTCCGAGGGAGTTATTACTGCTTTTCACGCTACCCCAAGTGGCCGTATGATCGTAGGAACGGTCTCCAACAACGACGTCTGTATAGACCCCTCGCTGGTTAATCGTCGCTTCTTGAGTAGCCCAGCCGCCCAACCAGGACCCAAAGAGCATTCCTTCACTTTGAAATTCAACACCTGAATGCGTGTAATCTAGCGTGGCTGTGAGATTGTCAGTCACTCGACCCTGCAAAGTTATTTGCAAATTCTTCCGTACCCTGTCGTTGTCTTTAATTAGATAAGCGGAGGGCTCCTGGTAGAAAGTAGATCCACCTTGTGAGCTACGCTGATCGGTAATGCCGGCTGCTAGAGGGTCGACACGCGAGTATCCTTCGCTGAGTGCCATTACTTCAGGCACTATCCAATTGGATTCTCTGGTGCCCTGCTCTTGATTTGTTCTCTCTTGGTAGGCTCCTGAAACGGAGAACCCCCAGCGGCCACGATTTGTTGCAAATAAAATAGCGCCCTCGAGTGGAAGCCCGCCAGCTTTGCTCGTTGTGTCTTCGACTCCAGCAATACTGAACGATCGTAAAGTTCCATCGATGTTGAGAGGTCGCGTAGTCACCATATTCACTGTAGAACCGATGCCTCCGGAGGGAAGGGATAAATTCCCAGCCTTAAAAACTTCCACAGAGGAGATACCAGGGGATGCGATATCGCCGAAATTAAACGAGCGCCCTCCTCCATATTGACCGGGCGCAGTAGGCATCTGGCGACCATTCAAGGTCACCAGGTTAAATTCCGGACCAAATCCTCGTACCGCTATTGTTTGTCCTTCCACGTTACTTCGATCTATCGCGATGCCTGGAACACGCGCCAGAGACTCCGCTAAGTTACCGTCAGGGAATCGACCGAAGTCCTCGGCCGAAATAGCTTCCATCACCCCGGTGTTACTTCGCTTAATTTCGATCGCATCAAGTGAACTCTTGCGTATGAACGAGACCACGATCTCATTAATCACCTGCTCAGATTCCTGCGCTAGGAGAGGGATTGTTGGCAAAAAGCTCGGGACGAGCAGCACTGCTATTAAGTTTCGGGGCGATGGGAATGCTCTGTTAAATGTTCGATTGCGATTACTCACTGTTACTCTCCGATTTTTGTTCACGCATCTGGATCGCTGCGCTTTTTTATTTTTACTACTCGTTAGTTTTAGCTTCTTAACGACTGCGTCAAGACGCTGGGTTGCGGCTGAAGCCACTGATTTAAGAATGATTTAAGCTAACGTTACGACATTAATTAACCTTTTGTAACTGTTTATGTTACGATTTAGTGAAAATTTGGTTATTTATTAACATGCTCATAGAGAAAAGACTAGACCGATGACCCTGAACCCTCAGATTAGACTGGTGACCGAAACTATTAAGCAACGAAGTATCGAGCTAAGAAAAAGTTATTTAGATAACGTTAAGTCAATGATATCCGGAAAACCCGCCCGAGAGAACCTTGGTTGTGGCAACTTCGCTCACGCAATCGCAGCGAGCGACGACAAAGAAAAAATCCTCCAAAAGAACACAAAGTCGCCCAACATAGCTATCGTAACTGCTTACAACGACATGCTTTCGGCTCACCAACCTTACAGGACCTATCCCGAAAAAATTAAAACTGCAATTAACAATGCCGGAGGGACGGCCCAAGTCGCTGGCGGCGTACCAGCTATGTGTGACGGCATTACGCAAGGCCAACTCGGCATGGAACTGAGTCTGTTTAGCCGGGATACCATCGCTAAAGCCACTGCGATAGCACTCTCACACCAGATGTTTGATGGCGCGATCATGCTAGGGGTTTGCGACAAAATAGTTCCCGGCCTCCTCATTGGCGCATTGCAATTTGGGCATCTGCCAACAGTATTTATTCCCGCCGGCCCGATGCCTTCAGGTATCTCGAATAGTGAAAAAGTGTCCGCTAGAAAAAAATACGCAGCAGGACTTATAAGCAGCGACAAACTCTTAGATGCCGAATGTTCCTCATATCATTCTCCTGGAACTTGCACTTTCTATGGCACCGCCAATTCTAACCAAATACTGCTCGAGGCCATGGGCCTGCAATACGTTGGCAGCTCATTTGTACAACCCAATACCGAGCTCAGGGAGCAATTGACGCAGTATTCCAGCGAGCAGATTCTTGGATCAACTGCATTAGGCGACAAATATTTACCACTTTACGAAATCGTGACCGCCGAGGCCTTGGTTAACGCTATCGTCGCACTACTTGCCTCTGGCGGCTCTACTAATCACACGATTCACCTGGTCGCTGTTGCTCGCGCAGCTGGCTACCTAATAAACTGGGATGATTTCGATATTATATCGAAAGCGACACCATCACTTTGCAAAATCTATCCGAACGGCGAGGCTGATATCAATCAGTTTCATCTGGCAGGTGGGACTCACAAATTATTTTTGGAACTGCAGGAACTAGGCCTTCTACACCTTAATACGAAGACGTGCACAGGCAGAGCGCTTGGAGAATCTATTGCTCACCCAATATTAAGCGACGGAGAGCTGCAGTGGTCAACCGAGCCATCTGAAAATGCCGGTGAAGGTGTTCTCGCTCGCGCTGCTTCACCATTCCACGCTGAGGGCGGCATTCAGCTGTTAACCGGGAACATTGGGCGCAGCGTGATCAAAGTTTCCGCCGTTTCTAATGAAAACAAGTATGTTCGAGCCGAGGCAATAGTCTTGTCGGATCCTAGCGAACTCAAAGAGCTATATGATGCAGAACAGCTCAATAAAGATGCGGTGGTAGTCGTGCCAAATCAGGGCCCCAAGGCAAATGGCATGCCCGAGCTACATCAACTAATGCCGATTTTACTAAATATTCAAAGTGCAGGGCACAAGGTGGCACTGATTACCGACGGACGAATGAGCGGCGCCTCTGGTAGTGTGCCAGCTGCCATCCACATGGTCCCCGAAGCTGCAGATGACGGAATAATAGGGTTGATACAAACCGGCGATATGATCACATTGAATGCACTCGATGGTAGCTTGAACATAGAAGTAGATAGCGCGGTCTTCAAGACGCGGGAATATGAACATTCGATAACCTGCAGGGAATCAGTCGGACGTCAATTGTTCCGAAACGACAGGAAAATTGTAAGTAATGCAGAAAAGGGTGCGAGCACCATATTCGACTGAAATAGCGCATAGGCAGGTTAGGGACTGAAACATGAATAAATGGTATCTCTCTTGCGATGTGGGAGGAACAAATGCACGCTTTGCCGTGATTAATCCCGAAACAATGGCACTTGAGCACATTGCTAATTTTAAAAGCACAGATTTCTATACGTTCGAGCACGTGGTACAGCATTTTCTCAAAGAAATCGAACACACCAATCTGTATGAGAGATTCCCAACCAAGTCTTCGCTGGGAATCGCAGGCGACGTAACTGGAGAAAATATTAGCTTTACAAACACCCAGTGGACAATTAATAAGCCTAGCGTTACTAACGTATTACAATCCAGACAAATATTATTTATAAATGATTTTACTGCCTGTGCTGCATCTCTCCCTCTACTTTTAGAATCAGATGTAGAAAAAATTGGAGCGGGCGACGCTTTCCCACTAAAGCCAATCTCTGTTTTGGGCCCTGGCACCGGTTTTGGTATAGCTACGGTAGCCTATACTGATAAAAAAAAGTTCGTGGTTCTTCCTGGCGAAGGCGGCCATGCAGATTTCGCTCCCACTGATGAAACGCAATTTCTAATACGTAATTACTTGGCATCCAAGCACGATCGATTGTCAATCGAGCGGCTTCTATCTGGAAAGGGCTTACTTAATATTTATGAAGCCCTATCTAATATACGAACGACTCCCACCAAATTCCATTCAGCAATTGATATCGGCATCTCTGCCTTGCGAGGAGACGACCCGATATGCATTGAAACATTCGAAGTATTTTTCGCCATTCTTGGCTCAGTAGCAGGCAACCAAGCTCTAACAGTTGGATCTCAGGGAGGGGTTTATATAGCAGGAGGAATTGCTCCCAAATATCTCGACCTACTAAAAAGTAGCCCCTTTCGAGAGAAATTCATGGCGAAAGGAAGAATGGCTCACTATTTAGGAAGCATACCTACGTTCGTCATTACTCACAAAAACCCGGGATTGATCGGGGCGGCATCTCTATTAACAAACGATTAATTCTAAGAGCATAATCAAACTATGATCTCAACGCATCTAACTGTCTTTGGCGCCACTGGTAATTTGTCTACAAAAAAACTCTTCCCTGCGCTATTTGAATTAGAAAAACAAAGTTTGCTTTCACCAAAAATCAAGATTCTTGGTCTAGCATCGCAGGAACTAACCAACGAGGAGTTCGCTCTGCTCCTAAAAACTGAAATATGTGCCAAGCAGGAAAATGCGAAAATTATTGATAAGACGCTTGCGGTTTTTATGCAACGTATAAGTTACTTAAGTATAAATTTTGAAGAGCCAGCTAGCTTCCAAAGGCTCAAGGATCACCACCCTTCTAAGAATTGCTCACTATACTATCTCGCTACACCACCAAAATATTTTGCGATCATAAGTCACTCTCTAAATCGAATGGGGCTTATAACGCCAAATTCTAAGGTCGTTGTCGAGAAACCTATCGGAGAAAATTATGAATCTAGCGTTCTAGTGAACAACGCGCTTGCTGAGGTCTTTAGGGAAAAAAATATTTATCGAATAGACCATTATTTAGGAAAAGAGACTGTCCAAAATCTACTTGCGCTTAGGTTTGCGAATCACTTCATTTACTCACAATGGGACAGGAACTGCATAGATCATGTTCAAATAACAGTCGGTGAAACCGTTGGCTTAGGCGGAAGATGGTCTTACTATGACAAGATCGGTCAGCTTCGCGATATGGTTCAGAATCACTTAATGCAGCTACTTTGTCTAGTTGCAATGGAGCCTCCAGCCTCATTGCACTACAGCGACATACAAAGTGAAAAATTAAAAGTTATACGAGCACTTCGAAAGATAACGAATGTCGAGATAAATAATAACATCGTGATTGGACAATACGACAGAGGATGGATAAATGGCTCAGCGGTGAACGGTTACCTACAAGAGCCTGACTGTAGCCATGATACCAGCGACACTGAAACGTACATTGCGATTAAAGCCTATGTGGATAATTGGCGTTGGTCCGGCGTCCCCTTCTATTTGCGGACAGGGAAAAGGTTATCGGAGAAAGTGACTGAAATATCTATTCAATACAAAGAAATGCCGCACAAGATATTCAAAAGCAAGTCTAATTTGGTAAACACTCTAAAGATCCGACTACAGCCAAACGAAGGGATCGAAATGTCGGTTGCTTCGAAAAGAAAGGGGATAGCAGACAAAATAATTATTGAACCTCAAACACTTAACCTGAATTTTGACGATTTCTCTGATGGCACTCACATACCTGACGCTTATGAGAGGCTGTTATTTGATGCTATACACGGAGATTCAGCTCTTTTTGTTAGTCGAGAAGAAGTCGAAGCTAGCTGGCTTTGGTGCGACCAAATAATTAGATCTCTCGACGAAAACCACATCAAGCCAAAAATCTATCAGTCAGGAACTTGGGGACCGGCTACAGCGGAACTGCTCATAGCAAGAGATGGCAGGAGCTGGTTTGCGTAGTCATCATTTTGAAAAAAAAACAACATTAGTTTCTGCACTGAAAAAAAGAATACTCGAGAATCTAGAAAGCGGAATTCAGGCAAGAGGCAGCTCCGTACTCGTTGTGTCTGGAGGCTCGACTCCACGAGCACTTTTTGCAGCGTTGAGTCAGTCCGTGCTTGACTGGCACCTCGTCACTATCGTGCTGACGGATGAAAGATGGGTTTCAGCAGATGATAAAAACAGTAACGAGTCATTCGTTCGGGCCACTCTACTGGTAGATCGTGCAGCTTCCGCTAAGTTCGTATCGCTGCTTGATTACTACCCTGATTTCACAATGGCTGAAATAGAGGTTGGCAAAACCTTGGGTAACCTGCCAATTTACGATGCGGTGATACTAGGTATGGGTTTGGATGGTCATACGGCCTCTGTTTTCCCTTGCGCAAATGCAAATCAACTAAACGCTTCTCTAACCACTAAGAAATCAGCTCTATTTATCGATCCAACCACTGCTAAATTCCGGCGGCTTACCCAGTCTATATCACGATTGCGTAACACTCGATTTGGAGCAATACACATCGAGGGCATCGAGAAAAAAATCATATTGGATGCAGCGAAAGAATCACCAGATAATCCTCGCTATCCCGTTTCTTACTTTACTGGGGAAAATTCATCTTTCGAGATTTATTTCAGCGAATAGCCAGAAGCTCATTCCTTCAAGTAGGCTTATGCTCTTGCACCATGGCCGGTCTAATACCACATCAGCGTGCTCTTCGATTTATACTCTAGTTTTGTTTAAAGTATTTCTTAGTATTCTCAGCCTATTTTGCGTATCGCTGCCAGCCTTTATAATAAATCCGGTAGCCAATACATCCAGTAGAGCAAGATGCACAAGGCGTGAAGTCATCGGCATATAGGCCTCAGTGTCCTCGATGGCTTTGGTATCTAAGACAACGTCACAGACTTCTGCGAGGGGGGAACCTCTCTTAGTAAATCCAACTATTTTGGCATTCGATTTCTTCGCGATTTCGCTGTTATTCAAGAGTAATTTTGTTCGGCCTGTGTTTGATATATACACAAAAACAGTGTCTTTATCAGACCCTGCCGCTTGCATATCAGCAACCAATGGATCTAGTGTTGCCGCCACAGGCACTCCGAATCGAAAAAATCTATGCTCCGCATCGGTTGCAACAGCGGCTGACGTCCCAAAACCTATAAAGAATATTTGCTTAGCATTCTGGAATATTTCTATTGCTTTTGCGATCTCGATTATTGGCAAACTATCTCTTGCAATGATCATCTGTTCGATAGCGCTACCAAAAATTTTTAGAGGATATGTTTCATCACTATCACCTAGGGTAACGGCACTAGACACATACTGAATGCCGCTTCCCAGATTCTTTGCAATTTGGATTTTTAGATCAGGATAACCATTTAACATAAGTCTTCTGCAGAACCGATTGACCGTAGTTCCGCTGACGCCAGCCTGAGCAGCTGTTTGTGAGATCGAAAAATTGACGATTTCATCCGGATAATCCAACACTAATCTCGCTACTTTCCCCTCTGATTGATTGAGCGTAGGCAGCATGTTAAGAATCTTGAATCTTAATTTCTCTTCTTCGCTATGAGACATGATTTAGAGCTGCTGCGGCTAGTTCGCCGATTTTATCAAAACATTTATCCTCCAAAAGATTAGTGGGTATAAACCAACTTCCCCCAACACAATTGACGTTTACTAATTTTAAATACTCGTTTGCCAAAGCTGTTGTTAATCCGCCGGTTGGGAAGAATTCTATATCAGGCAATGGAGCTGACAAAGCTCTTAGCATTGCAATACCGCCTAACTGTTCCGCGGGGAAAAATTTCTGCAACTTATATCCAGATTCATATAAATCGAGCATTTCGCTCGAAGTCGCTGCTCCGGGTACGAATGGCATTTCGATTCTTTTTGCTTCTGCTATGAGCCTTTGCGTAGAACCAGGGCTTACAGCAAAGCGAGCTCCAAGATTCCCGACTTCTGATAACTGCTCTACCGTTCTCACACTGCCGGCTCCCACTATAATCTCTGGAACGTTTTTAACAATTTCTTCTATAGCACTTAGTGCGCATGAAGTTCGCAACGTAACCTCGATAGCTGCGAAACCTGCCTCGTAAAGAACATTAGCAAGCTTTACGGCGTGATTTATATCTTCAATAACTACAACTGGAACTATACTTAGCCCCTCGAGTGTCTTCGACGCGTCCATCGGTGTCTCCTATTTTTCATTTTCTACTCCTACTTATAATATAATATAGTAGTAAGCTATGTTCTCAATTTTCTTTTAATTCTTTCCTCAATTATACGCTATGGCTCCTGAACTTTTATCGTTATAGGGGCAAAAAATATCTATCTAATCATTATCTAACATTGGTGCAAATAAAGTTTAAGTCTTGTATCATTTTTCTGATTTTTCCCCAGGCGAAGATAGGTAGCATGCCCAATTCAGCTAAACCCATCACAAACCTCCTCCTCAAAAACGCCCACACCCACATGCCCATGGGCGTAGCCGACAGCTATCGCTATTGGGGTGAGGACAACACCGTATTCGTGAAAAGCAGTGAAGGCTGCACGATCACCGATGCCGACGATCAGACGTTTGTGGATTTCCGTCTTGCTTACGGCCCGATTATCCTCGGCTATCGCGATACACGCGTCGACCAAGAGGTGATTAAGGCAATTACCGAACGCGGCACGATGTCGGGTTTCTCGACGGATCTCGATTCTGAAGTCATCGAGCTGGTAAAAAAGATGTGTCCCAACATCGAGAAGATGCGCTTCGCTAATTCAGGCACCGAAGCGGTCATAGGCGCAGTACGGACCGCACGGGGTTTTACCGGCCGCAACAAAATCGTCGTAGTCGAAGGCGGTTTCCACGGCCTCTACGACGAGATGATGTGGAAATCGGACGTGGATAATTGGGACGCCGCGTCGGGCGAGGCACCAGAGGTGGCAGCCTTCGGCCGTGGCATTCCCGAGGCGAGTCGTGAACATCTTGAGACGGTGCCATTAAATAGCTTCGAGGCTATCGATGAGGTGTTTGCGCGAGTGGGCGACGACATCGCCGCCATTGTTATCGAACCTATTATGGGTAACTGCGGCAGCATCGCTTCGAGCCGGGAATACCTGCAAAAGCTGCGCGATCTCTGCGACGCAACTGGAACGCTGCTGATCATCGACGAGGTGAAGACGGGCTTTCGCGTAGCTAAAGGAGGCGCTCAAGAGCTTTATGGCATTCACGCTGATCTAACGACCTATGCAAAGGCGATGGGCAACGGATATCCGGTCGCAGCCTTTGGCGGCCGCGCTGACGTTATGGATGTGATTAGCTTATCGGGCGGCGGCGTAACGCACGGCGGAACCTACACCGCTAATATGATCGCCCTGAGCGCAGCGAAAGCGACGCTAACAATTTTGAATGATTCAGATGCTTACTCTTCGATTGACAAGGCGGGCGCCGACATTCAAAGAGTCCTGGCTACTGTATTCACCAAACACGGCATCGAGCATCGGTTTGCGGGTCCCGACTCCATGTTCGGCATACACTTTGGCGACCTCGTGCCCACTAACTACCGCGACTGGAAACAAACCGACAGCGATCTTTACACCGAATTCGCCATGAATCTGATCAAACATGGGGTAATGTTAGAACCTGATTCTCGCGAGCCTTGGTTCATTTGCGAAGCCCATAAAGACATCGATCTAGGCTGGCTCGAAGAAACCGCCGACCGTGCTATGGCTGAGGCAATTGCGGCGCGAGCCGGATAAAGCGCGCTCTAGACCCAAGTAACCCAAGCCCAAGCGCCATAAAGATATGTAAGAAGTCGCCGGGCTTTAGCAGCGAAGCTAAAGAGACGTTAAGTGCAAAAAGGATAACCGCTGCAAGCAGCGACACTGCGCCAACTGTTGCCAATGCGTCTCGAGAAATAATCGATCGCAAAACGAGAGCGGCTACCGAGATAAGCGCGACCGCATTCCCCCAAATACCAAACTCTAGCGCGCTTGCCACTAGGCCAAGTGCGCCTGCAATAACGGCGAAGATACTCGAGAAACGCCATTGATTGGTAAGCACAGAATCCGAGAAAAGAAACGTTACCGCGAGTAGTGGATACGCCGCAGTTGCACCCAGGCCTGAGAAAAAGGAGTGCATCGTAGGCAGAGGCAGCACGCCTGTAAAGCGCAGAACACCAAGGCATGCCGCGGCTGCAAATAAACCAGCTGCAATGCGAATCGACGGTGGGTATTTAGCTCCGATGGCGATAAGAAACGTAACCACCAGAAGCAAGCTATCGGTCATAGCAAGACTGTTCATCGCTCGAACTCTTTCTCATTACCTTGCGTCCAAAAATAGCCAAGTAATGCAAACGCGCACACAGCAGTGCCCGCGCATAACATCTGTATGAGCCCCGGCAACTGCTGTTTGGTGCCGAGATAAAGCACAAGCACAATGGCTGAGATGACGGTCATCATAAGCCCCGATAACTTAATCGATAAAGGTGTTTTCTCAACGAAAATCTCATCTGTTATTGGTATCTCAGCGAGTGGCTTCGGTGCTGATTTATCATCGGGCGACCACGCTGGCGGGGCGAAAAAACACATCAATTTGTCGCGCCAGTTGTCCTGCTGTCCTGCCTTCTTAAACATACTTGCCCAGTAGTGGAGATTGCTCCATACCGGGTTCCAGCTATTCAGTTTTTTCTTCAGACCATAGACGATAGGCTCTTCTTCTCGCTCATCGGCATAAGTGCCGAACATCCTATCCCACGCGCAGAACATGCCGCCGTAATTCTTGTCGATGCAGTAGTCGTTTTTCCCGTGATGAACCCGATGGTTTGACGGCGTCACTAGCACATATTCTATCCAACCCAGACGTCCAACTAAGCGCGTGTGAACCCACACTTGATAGAGCAAGTCGATTAGGCCAACCACGACGAATACCTGCACAGGAATGCCTAAGACGGCGAGTGGCATGTAAAAAATCCACTTGAAATAGAAACCCGTAGAGGCCTGTCTGAGTGCGGTAGAGAGATTGAATTCGTCGCTGCTGTGGTGGGTGATGTGCGACGCCCAGAACATATTAACCTCATGCCCCGTACGATGGACCCAGTAATAGAGGAAGTCGTAGAGTAGCAAGGCGAATATCCACGTGAGCGGATTCGTCATATCCCACTCGAATGTGCCGTATTTCATTTCGATAACGGCATACATGAACGCGCTGATCACCGCGCCTGTCGCGTTGACGAACTGACTCATGATGCCAATGTTGATCGACGTGATACTGTCTTGAAAATTGTAAACTGAGCGCCCCATCGCCTTGCTGATCCCCAATTCCACGACCACGAGTGTGATCAAAATGGGGATAACTAGGATATTGGGTGATAAAACGAATTCTGGCATATTGAACTCTCTCGCTAAGGTTAGGGCATTTTGACGCCCCACTGCATAAAAAATAGCAACTTTGCAGGAAATACCTACCGATGTTTTTGCAGCTTAGGTTTCTTTGGGCCTAAGCTAATTTAATTGTCGCTGAGTCCCACGGGAGAATTAAGCAGATTTAACTGTTCAGCAGTGATGCCTGTTCCATACATCGCTTCGGCAGTGGCGCAGCGCTTGCGGCGAACCCGACTCGTGGTTGAGGTAGCCTCTTGACAGATGATCATCTGCGACAAATTACGCCCCTCATTATAGGCCGCGAGTTCTTCGGCGCTCATACGCTCGAAATTGGGCATGCCGTCATCGATCGCGCAGGAAGCAAGAACTGCACTTATGAAAAGTAAGACTGGCGCTTTCATTGGGTTCTCTCAGTTTTGTTTTTAGGGGCGTCCTTACTAAGAATACTCCTAAATCCCACGATAAACCTATTGTTTTTTAAGCCTTCGATCGGCTCTGTCTTCCGCCGTGATTGCCCATCTGCTCTTTCTCAACCGCGCATACATAGGCCGTTTTCAGGCCTTCCTTAGACCTTTGTCATCTACTACTATAGTTTACGTTTTCGCTTCCTAAAGAGACACCTATGACCCTTTCGTCCAATCCGACTCTTACCTGTCATGCCGCCATCGCTTGGGCCGCAGGCGAACCTCTTAAGATTGAAAAAATCGAAGTAGCGCCGCCTAAAGCGGGCGAAGTCCGTATCAAAGTCGTCGCTAGCGGCGTTTGTCACACCGACGCGTTTACGCTCAGCGGCGAAGACCCCGAGGGCGTGTTTCCCGCTATTCTGGGTCACGAGGGCGGCGGCATTGTGGAGTCGATTGGCGAGGGGGTTACCTCGGTCGCGGTCGGTGATCATGTCATTCCGCTTTACACCCCCGAATGCGGCGAATGCAAATTCTGTCTATCGGGAAAAACCAATCTCTGTCAGAAGATTCGCACCACGCAAGGCAAGGGCCTGATGCCGGACGGCACAAGCCGATTTAGCTGTAACGGCGAGCCTATCTTCCATTATATGGGCTGTTCTACCTTCTCGGAGTACACCGTGCTGCCCGAGATATCGCTCGCCAAGGTCAATCCCGAGGCGCTACTCGAAGAAGTTTGCCTGCTCGGCTGCGGCGTCACAACAGGCATGGGCGCGGTGATGAACACGGCCAAGGTAGAAGCCGGGGCCACGGTCGCCATTTTCGGTCTTGGCGGCATCGGGCTGTCGGCGGTTATCGGCGCAGCGATGGCCTCCGCATCGCGCATAATCGCGATCGACGTCAACGAGAGCAAATTCGAATTAGCGCGAAAGCTTGGCGCGACCGATTGCATCAATCCGAAAGCGTTCAACAAACCTATTCAGGAGGTTATTGTCGAGCTCACCGATGGCGGCGTCGACTATTCCTTCGAATGTATAGGCAACGTCGACGTGATGCGTTCGGCGCTCGAGTGCTGCCACAAGGGCTGGGGCGAATCGGTGATTATTGGCGTGGCGGGAGCAGGACAGGAAATCTCGACGCGCCCGTTTCAACTCGTCACCGGTCGCGTCTGGCGCGGCACCGCGTTCGGCGGCGTAAAGGGGCGTTCGGAATTGCCCGGCATTGTCGAAGACTATCTCGCGGGCAAGTTCGCGCTCAGCGACTTTATTACTCATACGATGCCGCTTGGCGATATTAATACTGCGTTCGATCTAATGCACGAGGGCAAGAGTATTCGCAGCGTCATTCATTTTTGATGAGTCGATCGGACGCCAAGCAGCTATCACACTGCCGTGGCGCCGTTTCGATAATGCCTAGTTCACCGAATACTTCGTAAACGCACCGCCCGCTTGTGAGAGCGAGTTTGGCCCTTCAGCTGCAAATACGTTGCCGTCGGCGTCGACCGCAACGCCCTCGCCTGCAGTTCCTTGATACAGACGATCTTCTCGCTCAAACGGAGGAATCATCGCGTGAGTAATGTCGCTGTCGATATGACCGATGCGAACACCATTGCGCCAGCTTGGATGGTTAAGCGGGCTCGATTCTGAATCGATCGCGTAAACCTGATCGTCGCCAGTAATGAATATTCCGCTTATTCGGCCGTAGGTGTAGCGAGACTCGAGGTAGTTACCCTCTTGGTCAAAAATTTCGATGCGGTGGTTACCGCGATCAACAACCCAGAGGCGTCCCTTTGAGTCGAATTCCATCGCGTGAGGCGTGCGGAATTCGCCATGCTCCAAACCGATGCGACCCCACTGCTTAATGAAGGTGCCATCTGGCGCAAACTTCATGACGCGGCCGGTGTCTCCGCGCGCACGCCCTTCGTCAATCGCCTCTTGGGTGATCATGCCTTGGCCGTTGTGGCCGTCGGAGACATAGATGCTGCCGTCAGGGCCTACGATCACGTCGTTAGGCTGATTAAAATGCGCGCCATCACTGCCAGTCTGACCAGGCACCCCAAGGCTCATGAGAAGTTCGCCCGTAGGGCTGAACTTATGTACCTGATGCCCTTTGGTGCCCTCTTCGTTACCCGCGAAGTCGGTCACCCATACGTTGCCCTCTGAATCGACGTCGATGCCGTGAGGCGTCATCATCAAGCCACCGCCGAAATTGGCAAGCACTTCACCCGTATTGCGGTCGAATTTAAAAATCGGATCAACAGGGTTCGTGTCGCAGTTAACCGGCACGCCTGCGCCGAAATTGCCCGCGCCACAGCGCTCGTAGGCAACCACTTGCCCATCGGTGGGATCGATATCGATTCCAGCAGTCGACCCCCAATTGCGACCCGCTGGCAAGTCGCCCCAATTTTGGGTGACCACTGGGTTCGGGTTTGGCATACCGATACCCGAAACGCTGTTGCCGCTCATTGCTTCGGGCTGCGCCGCCGTTGAAGAGGGGGCACTCATCTCGGCGCCGCCACAGGCGGTCAGCGCAAGCGATACGCAGAGCGCGAGGGGGCGCAGGCTCATTTTAAATGAAGGAAAATTAGGTTGAGACATAGTCGCTCCTGATAAATTATTGTTGACGGGGTAGCTGTTATTTTTTATTTCTCACCATTCATAGTACTACGACTTGCCGCTGTGTGAACCCCCCAAGCCTTTCCCGCCCGAGGAGGCATAATAGAGAATAAAACGCCGGCGCGCTTCGCATTCACAGTTGCTCAACTATCGGGTTACTATCAGGTTACTATCGGGTTACCAGCGGGCGATCGTCAGGCTAACGTTGATCTAGTCTCGGTTTACTCCCAAGCTGTCGTTTAACCTTGCGTCTAACCCGCTACTGCAACTAGAACCCGATTCAAACTAAAAAAATAAGGCTGACTCGGTTAGCCGCGGGACCACACTCGCCATGTTTAGAACTCTCAAGAACTCGCATAACGTCGAAGACCTTCGCCTACTCGCCAAGCAGCGCCTGCCCGGACCGATTTTTCACTATATCGATGGCGCCGCCGACGACGAGACCACCTACCGCCGCAATACCTCGGCGTACGCCGACTGCGACCTTGTGCCGAACGTGTTAGCAGGAGTGCAAGACATAGACATGTCGGTTACGGTCATGGGGCAAAAATTGGCGATGCCGGTGTTCTGTTCGCCTACGGCGCTACAACGATTGTTTCATCACGATGGCGAACGCGCCGTTGCTCGCGCAGCCGAAAAGTTTGGCACGATGTTCGGCGTGTCGGCGCTAGGCTCGGTCAAACTTGCCGAGATCGGTGACATGATCTCGACGCCCAAGATGTTCCAGTTTTACTTTCACAAAGACCGCGGTCTAAACGACGCCATGGTTGAGCGTGCAAAAGCGGCTAAATTCGACACGCTAGCGCTGACAGTCGATACGATTACCGGCGGCAACCGTGAGCGCGACCTCTACACAGGCTTCACCTCGCCCCCGCGATTAACACTCAAGAGCTTAGCAAGCTTTGCCTCCCACCCAGGCTGGGCGCTCAATTATTTCTTTCGAGAAAAATTCGAGCTCGCCGAGCTCAAAGACTATGTCGATCAAGGCTCTAACGTGGCCGTGTCTATCGGCGACTATTTTGGCTCGATGCTAGACCAGTCGATGAACTGGGACGACGCTGCTGCGCTGAAAGAAAAATGGGGTGGGCCGTTCTGCCTAAAAGGCATTATGAGTGTTGCAGATGCGCGCAAAGCAGTTGAGATAGGCGCAGATGCAATCATGGTATCAAACCATGGCGGACGCCAGCTCGACGGTTCGCGTTCACCCTTCGATCAGATCGCCGAAATTGCCGACGCGGTGGGTAACGATATCGACATCATTTGCGACGGCGGCATTCGCCGCGGCACGCACGTAATAAAAGCATTGGCAGCGGGCGCCAAAGCGTGTTCCGGCGGACGTATGTATCTCTATGCACTTGCAGCTGCAGGCCAGCCCGGCGTTGAAAAAGCATTGGGCAATATGCGAAGCGAGATAGAGCGCGACATGAAACTCATGGGCGTCACCAAAATAGACCAGCTCAACAGGGACATGCTGCGCTACCGCTGATTCTTCTTGGCGGCGAGCTTATTGACTAGCCAGTCGCGCGGTCAAAAATAGCGATGCCCTCTAGGCAACCGAGAGCTAGACAACTGCGAAGCTTATGGGTAAGTTGATCCTTGTTTTATTTAGGGTCTAATAAAGTTCTACGTAAAAGCTGTCATCTAAAAAACCAACAATATAAGGTCTGCGATTATGAATAGCTCAGCGTCACTCCCTGCAACCGATCGGTTTCCCCGCTCGCGTCGGTTCGCACTCATCGTAAGCATTGCTGCAGCAGTGATACTAACCGGCTGTTCCGAACAAGCTGCACCCGAACAGCAAGCGACTACAGCTGAAACAACGATGAGCTCGCAAGGCACTAACCTAGCCACTGCCGATGCTGCCAATGCCGACCGCAACGCCTACTTCGGCGATCTTCATGTGCATACCATGTACAGCTTCGACGCCTTTATCTTTGGCACTACGTCGTCACCAGATGACGCCTACGAATTCGCCAAGGGAGGCACGGTCGTTCACCCAGCAGGCTTCGATATGACGCTCGACAGGCCGCTAGATTTTTATGGCGTGAGTGATCATGCGTTCTATATTGGTGTGCTTCGCGAGATGGCGAACCCCGATTCAGAGATTTCTAAACACGAAATCGCAGCGGGCATGACAACGCTAGGTGATGCAGAAGATCGTGGCCGCAAGTTCTACGAAATTTTCGATTTTATGCAAACCGAGCGCGCACCCGAGATCAACGACCCTGACATCAGAAAATCTGCCTGGGAGGATATTAAGGCTGCCGCAAACAGACACAATGATCCTGGCAATTTCACAACCTTTATTGCGTACGAATACACCACCTCAGATCGAGACCGAGGGAACCTGCATCGCAATGTGATTTTCCGCGGCGATACGGCGCCGGAACTGCCCTTCTCGCGTATCGACTCGCAGAATCCTGAGGACCTGTGGAAATGGATGGATTCGAATCGCGAACAGGGTATTGAGAGTCTCGCGATTCCACATAACTCAAACGGCTCTAATGGATCGATGTTTGCACTCGTTGACTGGGCAGGCAATCCGCTCGACAGCGCCTATTCCGAGCAGCGCATGCGCAACGAGCCTTTAGTTGAGATTACGCAGGTAAAAGGCACGTCGGATACCCACCCTGCTCTTTCGCCCAATGACGAGTGGTCCGATTTCGAGATCATGAAGCTGCGCATTGCGTCGCGCCTCGAGAGCAAACCCAACGGCAGCTATATTCGTGAGGCTTATCTAAACGGAATCGACATGCAGGACGAGCAAGGGTTTAATCCTTTTAAGTTTGGCGTCATCGGTTCGAGCGATACGCATAACGCCACCTACGCTGGCGACGAAGACAATTACTGGAGCAAGGTTGGCCTGCGCGACTCTGATGGCGTATTGCGCGGCTCTGTGCCTCTGGACGAACCGCGCGAGGGCGGCGAAGCCTATGCCGACACTTATTTTAATCAGTGGGGAGCAGCAGGACTCGCCGCGGTGTGGGCTGAGGAAAATACGCGCGATGCGATTTACGATGCCTTCCGCCGCAAAGAAACTTTCGGTACAACCGGCCCGCGAATGAAGGTTCGCTTTTTCGCCGGCTATGACCTGCCCGAACTAGAAGACCCCGCACTTGTCTCTCGCGCTTACGCGGATGGCGTCACTATGGGCGGCGACCTTTTGGCTCAGTCCGCCGAGTCTCCTGAGTTCGTTGCCTGGGTTGCCCGCGATGCTATGAGTGCGCCATTGCAGCGCGTGCAGATTATAAAGGGCTGGGTTGAAGACGGCGCAGCACAAGAACGCGTCATCGACGTCGCCTGCTCTGGCGGCATGGCAGTCGACCCTACCACTAACCGCTGCCCCGATAACGGTGCTTCGGTAGACATAAGCGATTGCAGTATTAGCAGCAATGTTGGTGAGGCGGAGCTTAAGGCTAAATGGCGCGATCCTGAATTCGATCCTAGCCAGAACGCGTTCTACTACATTCGTGCACTCGAGAATCCGACCTGTCGCTGGTCGACTTGGGATGCTGTCCGCGCGGGTGTAGAGCCGCGCCCCGATATGGCGACAACAATTCAGGAGCGCGTCTGGTCGTCGCCCATTTGGATTACACCAGTCAACTAGCCTTCCTTGGAGCGCGCAATGAAACGTATCGGTTACCCAAAAGCTAAACTCACTGCAGCGATAGGCTTGGCAGTTTCGCTCGCTGCTTGCTCCGACTCGAACACGGCACCAGAGACAGCCGCAGTGCCAGCCAACGTCTCTTCGGCGCCCGCGCAAGTGGTCGCACAGAGCACGAACCCCGAGCGCAACGCCTACTTCGGTGACCTACACGTGCACACGATGTACAGCTTCGATGCCTTTATTTTTGGCACGACCTCGTCTCCCGACGAAGCCTATGAATTCGCCAAGGGCGATACCATCGTGCACCCTGCCGGATTCCCCATGACCCTCGACCGTCCGCTCGATTTCTACGGCGTTAGCGACCATGCTTTTTATCTGGGCGTGATGCGGCAGATGGCAGACCCAAACACAGAGATATCGAAACACGAAGCGGCAGAGGGCATGACTTCATTAGGCGATGGCCCGAATCGTAACGCGAAATTTCAGAGAATCATCTCGTTTATGCGCTCGGACCGGGGCATAGAAATAAACGACCCCGAAATCGGCAAAAATGCCTGGGGAGACATTATCGCCGCGGCTAATCGCCACAACGACCCGGGCAAGTTTACTGCGTTTATCGCTTACGAATACACGTCGTCGAGCAGCGACAGAGGCAATCTGCATCGCAACGTAATTTTTAGAGGCGACACCGCGCCAGAACGCCCATTCTCGAGGCTAGACTCGACCAATCCAGAGGACCTCTGGGACTGGATGGACTCGAATCGCGGCGAAGGCTTCGAGAGTCTCGCAATACCGCACAATTCCAATGGTTCGAATGGCCGAATGTTTAGCCTTTTAGACTGGGCGGGTAATCCACTCGACTCAGCCTACGCCTCGCAGCGAATGCGTAACGAACCATTAATTGAAATCACACAGGTTAAGGGCACATCCGACACCCATCCCGCCTTGTCGCCAAACGATGAATGGGCAGACTTCGAGATCATGCCCTATCGCATCGCGACGATGCTGCAGAGCGAGCCCAATGGCAGCTACATTCGTCAAGCCTATCTAAACGGCCTTAGCCTGCAAGATGGACAAGGTTTTAACCCTTTTAAATTTGGTGTTATTGGCTCCAGCGACACGCATAACGCTACCTATGCAGGCGATGAAGACGACTATTGGAGTAAAGTAGGGCTGCGCGATTCAAGCCCTTTACTTCGCGGTTCCGTGCCGCTCGAGACGCCGAATGAAGATGGCAGCGAATACGCTCTTAGTGCACAAAATACCTGGGGAGCCTCAGGCTTGGCAGGCGTGTGGGCCGAAGAAAATACGCGCGGGGCAATTTACGATGCCTTCCGCCGTAAAGAAACCTTTGGCACTACAGGCCCGCGCATGAAGGTACGCTTCTTCGCCGGCTACAATCTGCCTTCATTAGATGACCCCGCCCTGGTTAGCAAAGCCTACGAAGGCGGCGTCACCATGGGTGCAGATCTTATCGCCGAACAGGGCAATTCGCCGGAGTTTATTGCGTGGGTTGCCCGTGATGCGATGAGCGCGCCATTGCAACGCCTGCAAATAATTAAAGGATGGGTTGAGGGAGGAGAAGCACAGGAGCGTGTAATCGATGTTGCCTGCTCGGGCGGCATAGCCGTCGACCCCGCCACCAATCGTTGTCCCGACAACGGTGCCAAGGTCAATTTGAGCGATTGCAGTATTAGCAGCAACATAGGCGAGCCGGAGCTAATGGCTAAGTGGCGCGACCCCCAGTTCGATGCGAGCCAAAACGCATTCTACTATGTGCGTGCGATGGAGAATCCAACCTGCCGCTGGTCCACTTGGGACGCCATCAGGGCAGGCGTAGAACCACGCCCAGACATGGCCTCGACGCTGCAGGAACGCGTATGGTCTTCGCCAATTTGGGTCACCCCAGCTAACTAGA
>Ga0209198_1000286_pt1 | contig 47664 bp, 41 predicted proteins | sample COGITO_mtgs_1105_2_FD_184804 | JGI IMG/M metagenome (GOLD analysis project Ga0209198, IMG submission 184804) | Pelagic marine microbial communities from North Sea - COGITO_mtgs_110519 (SPAdes) (version 2) | ecosystem: Environmental > Aquatic > Marine > Epipelagic ...
GCTCCTCCTCTTAGGCTCGAACTAAGGACCCTCTGATTAACAGTCAGATGCTCTAACCAACTGAGCTAAGGAGGAGTGTTTTCGCTATTGCGAGCGCAAATATATAGTATTTTTTATTCTATCCAAATAGAATTTTAATAATATTTAATCAAATATGGCTTTAAAAACATCATTCCCATTGGCAAACAACACCAGCGCGATCAAAATAAAGAATCCAGCCGTTTGTGCATACTCCATAAACTTGTCGCTTGGCTTACGCCCTGAGACCATTTCGTAGAGTAAAAACATCACGTGACCACCGTCTAAAGCAGGAATTGGTAAAAGGTTCAACACCCCTAACATAATGGATAAAAAGGCAGTGATTCCCCAAAATGCTTCCCAGCTCCAAGTATCTGGAAAAACATCGAAGATGGCTTTAAATCCACCAACCCCTTTGTATGCGCCCGTACTCGGTGAAAATATAAGTTTTAATTGCCCCCAATAGGACGACATCTGTGTGGTAAAGCGATTCAGCCCAACCCCAATACTTTCGCCGAACGTATAGGTGTTTTCAACGATTTTATAATAGCCCAATTCTTGTATAGCGGAATTATTAGCCCCTAGAAAAACACCTAGTTTTCCATCCGAATCAATACGAAGTAGTTTGGAGAGTGTTTTTCCATCTCTTAAAACAGTTGCATTGACCGTTTGTCTTTTATAGGCTGAAGCCAATGCCTCAAATTCATCAAAATACTTAATCGGTGTATTCCCTAAACTTGTGATGACATCACCGGCTTGTAAATCTTGGTCCGTATTTAAGGACGTTTCCTGCACTCCACCCACAACAAATGGAGTTCGAAGTCCAAAAGACGAGCGGTTTTTGCTACTGCTCAATTGACCTAAAAAGTCTTCTGGAAACGTTGCGGTCATTGGAACGCCGTCTCGTTCAAAACTAACGACTTGCGCTTCTATAAGGTGTTTTCTCAAATCCGAATACTTAACAATTTCATGCTCATTAATCGCCGTGATATTATCGCCCGTTTGTAAACCGAGTTCAATCAGTAATGGATTTGTAATCAGGTAACCATCCTTGATGCTTTTGGCATCTATATCAGAATCGCCATACGAAAAGGCCATAAAAATATAAATTACTGCTGCCAATATAAAATTCACGGTCACACCACCCAACATGATGATCAAACGTTGCCAGGACGGCTTCGAACGAAACTCCCAAGGTTGTGGCGGTTGCGCCATTTGCTCTTTGTCCATGCTCTCGTCTATCATTCCCGAGATTTTCACATAGCCACCCAAAGGCAACCAGCCGATCCCATAAACAGTATCACCAATTTTCTTTTTGAATAACGAATATTTGACATCGAAAAATAAATAGAACTTTTCAACGCGGGTTTTAAATAATTTAGCCGGAATAAAATGGCCTAATTCATGCAGCACAATCAATAACGAAAGACTCAATAAAAACTGTGATATTTTGATAACAAATTCCATGTCGTATGTGTAGGATTAAGTGAACAAATGTAAAGTTTTCAGTTTAGAAACAAAAACTTTATTGAAATGCTTAATTTTTAGAGAAATATCTTCCAGATTCCCTGTTCTGTGTCGTACTTTTGTAAACCATAATTTGGACCCTATGATTTCCTTTTTTAAAAAATATAAACTCTTCATTACCACGCTCTTTGTGCTGTCTTGCATTATTATTACATTGTTTTATAACATTCTGAATCCTGTAAAAGTATTGCCCATTTATCAACCGGCTCAGGTGAATTATGAATTGGTCGATAGTACCATTCAACACCAAAAAAAATACCATCGTATCGCCGATTTTAGCTTAATCAACCAAAATGGAGACACCATTACGCAAGCCTTTTATAACGATAAGATCTATGTGGCTGATTTTTTCTTCACGACTTGCCAGACCATCTGCCCGATCATGACCGGCCATATGCACGACATTCAAAAACAAACCATTACCGATCCTGAAATTTTACTACTATCCCATTCTGTCACCCCTGAAATTGATACGGTTGCACAGCTCAAACGGTACGCCAAAAAAAAGTTGGTGAACGCGTCTAAATGGAATTTGGTCACTGGCGATAAAAAACAAATTTATGAATTGGCGCGTAAATCCTATCTGGCGGTCAAAGATGCAGGCGATGGCGGCCCTTACGACATGATTCATACCGAAAACTTTATGTTGATTGATAAAAAACGTCAAATTCGCGGGTTTTACGACGGAACCGACCCTGAAGAAATTGAACGCCTTCTTGAAGATATAAAAATTTTGAAAGCATCGTATAAAAACTAATCTTTTTAGTACTTTTGCTTCTTTAAAATGAATCTAAATAAGCATGCGCTTGACCATAGCAGATCTTAAAAAAGGTGAAAAAGGCATCATTACTGATAGCTCTTCCGAAGACATCCCTCTAAAGTTATTAGAAATGGGTTGTCTTCCTGGAAATGAAGTTCATTTGCTTCAACTAGCACCCTTTTCGGATCCTATGTATCTCAATGTAAATGACAGTTTTTTAGCCATTAGAAAAGAAACCGCCTCCCTGATTGTAATCGAAAAAATAGATGAGTAAACAGCTAAACGTTGCGCTAATTGGAAATCCTAATACCGGAAAAACATCGGTATTTAACGCATTGACAGGGCTTAATCAAAAGGTAGGGAACTATCCCGGGATTACCGTCGATAAAAAACAAGGGATTTGTAAATTATCGCGGGGCGTCAAAGCCCATGTTTTGGACCTTCCAGGGACTTACAGCCTTAACGCTTCCTCGTTAGATGAAAATGTGGTGATCGAATTACTACTCAATAAAAATGATAAAGATTATCCCGATGTTGCTCTGATTGTAAGTGATGTCGAAAACCTAAAACGAAACTTACTCTTATTCACACAAATTAAAGACCTGAAAATCCCGACCATTTTGGTGATTAACATGTCGGATTTGATGCGACGAAAAGGAATTTCCTTAGATATTGAATTGTTAGAAGCGAAGCTTCATACAAAAATTGCGCTTGTCAGTACCCGAAAAAATCGAGGAATCGATGAACTCAAACAGCTGATTGAGAGTTATAAAACCATTTCTACAGAACCCTGTTTGGACACCACGCTGATAGACGCAGACTATTTTCAAAGTTTACAAAAAGCATTTCCAAATCAGGATGTATATAAGTTGTGGTTAGTGATTACACAAGATGCGAATTTTGGAAAAATCACGCGGCAAGAGTTAGATGTTTCAAAATTTAAAACAAAATCCAATCAAGAATTAAAGCGGTTACAGCAAAAAGAAGCCATCAAACGCTATCAATTTATAAACACCATTTTAAAGGAAGGTCAAACGATTGACCGCTCTAAAGCAACCGACTTGCGAAGTAAATTAGACCGTTTACTCATTCATAAAGTGTGGGGGTATGTCATCTTTTTTGTGATATTATTGACCATTTTTCAGGCCATTTACGACTGGGCAACGGTTCCAATGGACCTCATCGACACCACCTTTGCGAGCTTGGCCGAGTGGGTCAAAAACACCTTTCCTGGTGGCGGAATGGTCACCGATTTGGTAGCCGAAGGCATTGTGTCTGGAATAGGCGGCATCGTCATATTTATTCCTCAGATTGCCTTTTTGTTTTTATTTATTTCCGTTTTAGAAGAAAGTGGTTACATGAGTCGCGTCGTTTTTTTAATGGACCGGGTCATGCGACGGTTTGGATTGAGTGGAAAAAGTTTAGTCCCACTTATTTCTGGCACCGCCTGTGCCATCCCAGCTGTGATGGCCACCCGAAATATTGAAAACTGGAAAGAACGCCTTATTACCATTTTAGTCATCCCATTTACCACCTGTTCGGCACGTTTGCCCGTCTATCTTATTATCATCGCTTTGGTGATTCCTGAAGGTTCTATTATTGGATTGAGCTATCAAGCACTGACCTTAATGGCATTGTACCTCATCGGATTTGGAATGGCTATTTTATCGGCTTATATCCTTGATCGTATTCTAAAAACAAAACACAAGACCTTTTTTGTGGTCGAAATGCCCAACTATAAACTACCACTCCTCAAAAATGTAATCATTACCGTGATTGAAAAAACAAGAACCTTTGTGTTTGAAGCTGGGAAAATTATTTTGGCGATTTCGGTGATTCTTTGGGTGTTGGCGTCTTACGGTCCTGGTGATAAATTTAATAATGCCGAAGCCTATGTGAAAGCCACCTCAGCAAGCCAAACCACTTATGAGCGAAACGACCAAGTGGCTGCTTATAAATTAGAACATTCCTATATAGGGATTGTTGGAAAAGCGATTGAACCACTCATCAGACCGTTGGGCTATGATTGGAAAGTGGGCATTGGATTGGTCGCGTCATTTGCTGCACGAGAAGTGTTTGTCGGAACTTTGGCAACGATTTACAGTGTTGGAAGCGCTAATGAAGGTGAAAATATAGATACCATTAAAACCAAAATGGCCAACGAAACCTATGCCGATGGCACCAAAGTATTCACGCTTGCTTCGGGGATCTCCTTGCTGCTTTTTTATGCCTTTGCGATGCAATGTATGAGTACGCTGGCGATTGTGAAACGCGAAACTAAAAGCTGGAAATGGCCGATTCTTCAGCTCATTGGAATGACGGCCATCGCGTATATTTGTGCGTTAATTGCCTTTCAATTTTTAAAATAATAAAGAATGAATGATCTCTTTCAAACCGTCATAATCGTTTTTGTTTTGGTTCTAGCGCTTGTTTTTTTGTTTAGAAAACAACTTTGGAAGTCAAAAAAGACCGACGATTCTTGTGGAAATGGTTCTTGTGGCTGTGATTAGCCTAAAGCAACATCAAGTGTCATCATTACAATAAACCCGCCAATAAATCCAAGCGTGGCCACATCGGTATATTTATCGCGTTGTGTTTCGGGGATCACTTCTTCTACCACCACAAAAATCATCGCACCAGCAGCAAAGGCTAAAGCATAGGGTAATATAGGGGTGAAAAAGGTCACTGCTACTGCACCAATAACCGCTGCAATAGGTTCGACAATGGCAGACAATTGTCCGTACCAAAAACTTTTAAACTTACTAACGCCTTGACGCCTAAGTGGCATAGAAACGGCCAGTCCCTCTGGGAAATTTTGAATTCCAATTCCAATGGCCAAGGCTACAGCACCTCCAATAGTGGCTTCTGGAATTCCGGCAGCAACGCCCCCAAAAAGGACTCCAACGGCTAAACCTTCAGGAATGTTATGAAGTGTAATTGCAAGGACTAATAAAGTCGTCCGATGCCAAGGCGATTTGACGCCTTCTTTTTCACTGTCTTTAAAATTAATATGTAAATGCGGAAGTACTTTATCGAGACCATAAAGAAAAAGCGCCCCTAAACCAAAACCAACGGCTGCAGGAAATACTTTTACAAAGCCTTCGCCTGGACTCATCTCAATACTAGGTGCTAATAAACTCCAAAAACTAGCCGCGACCATGACCCCTCCCGTAAACCCGAGCATTCCATCTAGAAGTCCTCGGTTCATTCCTTTGAAGAAAAACACAAGCGAGGCCCCTAAAGCCGTCACAATCCACGTAAATAACGAGGCATACAACGCCGCTAAAATGGGGTCTATACTGCTAAGATAGGAAATGATCTGATCCATGTTTTTTTATAAAATTTTGTGCAAGATACTAATTCCCTTTTTCTTTTTGAAGCTGTTCATACGCTTCTTGAACTTTTCTAAACTTTTCTTCCGCGCCTTTTTGATGTTCTTTTCCTAAATGTAACACTTTATCGGGGTGGTATTTTTTAGCCATTTTACGGTAAGCCGTTTTAATTTCGGACATCGTAGCGTTCGTGTCTAGTTCTAAAATTTTATAGGCATTGTCAGAACTGTTATAAAACATGGCTTTAATGCTTTCAAAATCTCTCGGGCTAACTCCCAAGTAAGAGGCTATAGATGCGATGGCTTGCACCTCGGATTCAGCCACATGATTATCCGCTTTTGCAATACCAAATAAAAAGTGAAGCAGTTGAAGTCGAGAAGCATGATCCATCATTTGACGGATTTGTAAACAAACCTGACGTGTCGAAATATTGGTTTGTTTAGAAATTTCTTTAAATAAATTAAAGGCATGATTGGCACGCTCTTTTCCATACATTTGGACAAATTGTGCGCGTACAAAATCCAATTCGCGTTGGTCTTGTTTGCCATCGGCTTTAATCACTATGGACGCTAAAACCAATAAACTGACCTCAAAATCCCCTGAACGGGTTTGAGTTTTAGCTGAACTCTGTAGGGTCCCTCCTTTAGAAGAGGAATCTAGCAAGCTTCCCAAAGCCAGTCCAATAATAGCCCCTATAGGCCCACCAAAAGACCATCCAATTGAGGCCCCTATCCATTTAGAAAATCCCATAAATAAGTGTCGTTATTTAAATTAAAAATCAAACCTACGAAAAAAGAATTATAACCCTTAGCAACCCCAAATGTTTGTGTAAAATTTATCGTCAATTTAACAATTGACATCCCTAAAAATGAATACAGTTGACCGACAAATGTGTATCTTTGTTAATTAATTAAAAATAAATATCCCATGTATCCAGCAGAATTAGTAAAACCAATGCGTGAACATTTGACACAAGTTGGTTTTGAAGAATTACATAACGCCGAAGCTGTAGACACTGCTATTGCGCAAAGTGGCACTACATTAGTGGTCGTAAACTCTGTCTGTGGCTGTGCCGCTGCCAACGCCCGTCCAGGCGCTATTATGAGTTTAGAAAATGACAAACGTCCAACGCAAACCGTAACTGTGTTTGCAGGGGTTGATAAAGAAGCCGTTGCTAAAGCCAGAGACCATATGGTTCCGTTTCCTCCAAGCTCGCCTTGTATGGCTTTGTTTAAAGACGGAGAATTAGTACACATGCTCGAACGTCATCACATTGAAGGACGCCCAGCAGAATTGATCGCAGAAAACTTAATGAATGCGTATAACGAGCATTGTTAATTCCATTCACTATTTTATATAAAACCAGGCAATTGCCTGGTTTTTTTGGTTTAGACTAGCCAATAATTTCAACTAAATCTTCAATTTTGGTCAATAATTGCACTTTGATGGCCGTGTTTTTAAGTCCAATTTTATTGTGTTTAGAAACAAATATAATTTCGAATCCTAGTTTTTCTGCTTCCAAAATACGTTGGTCCACACGTTGAACGGGTCGGATTTCTCCAGACAACCCTACTTCGCCCGCAAAGCAAAAGTTTTTAGCCAAGGCCTCATCATCATTAGAGGATAAAATCGCTGCAACCACCGCTAAATCAATCGCAGGGTCATCGACATTGATACCGCCGGTAATATTTAAAAACACATCCTTTGCCCCGAGTCTGAAACCAGCGCGTTTTTCCAAAACAGCCAAAAGCATATTCAATCGTTTGGCGTTAAATCCAGTCGCACTTCGTTGAGGCGTCCCATAAACTGCGGTACTAACCAAGGCTTGGACTTCGATAAGCAAGGGACGTACACCCTCGAGAGTGACTGCAATTGCATTGCCAGACAGGGCTTCATCCTTTTTAGAAATCAAAATTTCTGAAGGATTTGTCACTTCCCGTAAGCCAGTTCCAAGCATTTCATAAATTCCCAATTCATGGGTCGAACCAAATCTATTTTTATGTGCTCTTAAAATTCTAAATACATGATTTCTATCGCCTTCAAACTGAAGCACGGTATCGACCATATGCTCTAATATTTTAGGGCCTGCAATGGACCCATCTTTGGTGATATGTCCGATTAAAATGACGGGCGTCGCTGTTTCTTTGGCAAATTTAATGAGTTCGCTTGTACACTCTTTGATTTGTGAGACGCTTCCTGCAGACGCTTCAAGATAATCACTTTGCAAGGTTTGAATGGAATCAATAATCACCACATCGGGTTGAAGGGCTTCAATTTGTTTAAATATAAGCTGAGTTTTTGTTTCGGTAAGAATGTAACACGTGTCGTTAAGAGGCTGAATCCGTTCGGCGCGAAGTTTGATTTGTTTTTGACTTTCTTCGCCCGAAACATACAAGGTTTTGTACGGTAATTTCAAAGAGACCTGAAGCATGAGTGTGCTTTTTCCGATCCCAGGTTCACCGCCTAAAAGCGTTAGAGACCCTGGAACAATTCCACCCCCTAAAACTCTGTTCAACTCGCCATCGGTAGTGTCCATCCGGACCGTTTTGGTAGTGTCAATTTCAGAAATTCTCAAGGGTTTAGAAACACGGTTCGTGGTGTTTTGAGTTCCCGTTTTCCAGTCTTTTTTATCTGGTTTCTGAACTAACTCTTCTGTAATTGTATTCCAAGATTTACACGAGGAACACTGTCCTTGCCATTTGGCGGTTTGAGTGCCACAGCTCTGACAAAAAAAGGTGGTTTTTACTTTGGCCATTAGTATCCGAATTCTTTTTTAATTTGGTCTGCTCTATCGAGCATGTCATTTTTAGAGTAACCTTTTACTTCTTCAAGAGAGAAGGCAGACCTATAAACATTCATTGCTTTTTTTTGTTTTCCTATATGTTCATAATGACGCGCTAGATAAAAGCTAGCTATGGTGGTATCGGGATGATGTTTGCTTGCGATTTTCCCTAATTCGCGATAGTATTCGAACTTTTTTGTTTTCTCAATTGCTGCGGCGATGACTCTAAAATCGTTAATAATGATTTGTTTTTCAATTCCAAATAAAGTTTCAATCATATCATATTTTTCAATCAGATAATCTACAGGGGACGTCTGTAATGTTAAAATGTGGTTTTTATACTCAGACTTACTTATCGGTTGAAATACAAGAAAGATACTTTCTAACGCTTTTGGAATAGATTGAGCTGCAAGTGAATAATGATTAGCGTTTTCAAAATTATCAAACGCATACAGGAGGTTTGTGTTTTCTAATGCAGAAAGCTTGGTATTAAGCTCTGTGATTTTTTTCTTGTTTCGCTTGATGTCTAAGGCGGCAGTTGATAAGTAATAAAACGTATTGGAATCATTTTCATGGCCGAGTCTTCTCGTTAGATTCTCCTCCATCCCAGCAGTCATGCTAGGACTCAAAGCAACAAACGCATTAAAAACGGGGCGGTTAGTAAACAAAAAGTAATTCATGAAGTTTGCGGTTTCACCATGCCCAACAGCAACTCTAAAATTAAGACTGCGGTAGTTTTCAGTCATAAAAGGAATGAGTTCGTTCTCAATAAACTCATAAAACTGAGTGGCCGATTTTGAAAGCGAATAGTCTGATGATATGTTACAATCTTCGGACCTTGAACCAACTTGGTTCACGCCTACCACAATGGCTTCAGGCATATCTTGCCAGTAAGAAGAGTAATCAATATTTCCAGCTACAACCTCAAAAAGATAATCCCCATCAAAAACAACAATTAAGGGATAATTTTTATCAGGGTTGGATTCGTAATTACGTGGAAGTTGAATTTTTAATTCACGTTTGACTCCTAAAGCATTAGATTCAATCGATTCGTAAACCGTCTGAGTAAAGGTTAAATTGAAACATAGCACAGCGGAGATAAAAAAAAGCTTCATGATATATCGGTTAAATATTTGTGTTGCCAAGTTAAGAAAATAACCGAAACAGATTTATACTATTCCGAAGTTTGTTTTGGATACAGTCTGTTGTAAATGGGTAAAAACAGTAGCGAAAGCCCCCCCAAAAGGATGACCATTAGTGTTTGTGAAGTCCACATAATCCACCCAAACGCAATGCTAGGATCTTCTGGGATACCAAAAATTGAAAATGCTGCAAAGATGGCTAATGGGTAGGATCCAATACCGCCATTGGTGGCTGCAATGCTAAAGCTGGCCGAAATGAAACCCAATAAAATGGCCGAAAATGGAAGCTGACTTGTTTCTGCTAAAGAAAATGAGGTCACATAAAACATTAATACATACATGATCCAAATAAAAAGAGTGTGTGCCAAAAAGGCCCATTTTTTTTTCATTTTTAGGATGCTTGAAACCCCTTCAATTAGCCCTGATAAAAGAGTTTTAATTTTAAGAACAAACGGATGGTTTGACTTTTTAAATAGCTGATATCCAATGATTAGAATTGCCAAAGCAACCAGCCCTAAAAGAATCAATTTTGTGGGGTCGATATTTGTATATAAAAAATCATAAATAATATCAAACTCGAGAACTAGTGTTATACTGATAATACAGAGCATCACTAATAAATCGGCCACGCGCTCTGCAATAATGGTTCCAAACCCTTTCTCAAAAGGGACGCCTTCATAATTGGTCAAAATGGTGGCGCGAGAGACTTCGCCCGCTCTTGGAATCGTGTAATTAATGAGGTAGGTTGTAAAAACCGCCATGATACTGTTTGGGAATCGCAAATTATAGCCCATTGGCTCAATCATAAATTTCCAACGATAAGCACGTGACAGGTGACTGAGGATGCCTAAAAAAACACCAAGTCCAACCCAAAAATAATCAGCATTTTTAAAATAGCCTAGCAATACGGGGATCGAAATTTTAGCTAAAGAATACCAAACTAAAAACACGCCCAACATTAAAGGAAGGCTGATTTTTAGAACGGATTTTAGGGTCTTACTCAAGGGGCTTAGTTTAATAGATTCGTGGTTTCATTTGGAAATACTAAGGAGGGCTTAAAGACTTTAGCGGCCTCAATATCCATAAATGCATAGGTGATTAAAATTAAAACATCGCCAATAGATACTTTGTGTGCTGCAGCACCATTGAGGGTGATTTCTCCAGACTTTCTTGGGCCTGGAATCACATAAGTGTCTAGACGTTCACCATTAGTGTTATTGACCACTTGGATTTTTTCGCCTTGAATGATATTAGCGGCATCCATGAGATCTTCATCTATCGTAATACTGCCTATGTAATCAAGCTCCGCTCCGGTCACTTTTACACGATGAATTTTAGATTTTACGACTTGTATTTGCATGTTGGTAAAGGTAATTAATTTAAAGCGATATTGTCAATTAATCGAACATCACCTGCATAGACGGCAATAAATGCACGGTAGTGTTTCGTTTGGTTTTTGTGTTGAATGGGCGCTAATGTTTCAACGTCTGAGATTTGAAAATATTCTAGTCTTAATAATTTATGGTTATGAAATTGGGTACGAACCCATTCGGAAATTTTTTTTGGATCATCGTGTTGAAATTGGTATTTGACGGACTGAAGCGTTTTGTATAGTAAAGCTGCGTTTTCTAGTTCTAAAACAGACAATCGGCTGTTTCTGGAACTCAATGCTAAACCATTAGCCGCACGCTCAATTGGGCAGCCTTTAATATGCACTGGTAATTGAGTGATCTCCACCATTTTTTTGACGATTTGTAATTGCTGGAAATCTTTTTCACCAAAATAGGCGTTTTTCGGTTGTACGATTTCAAATAAGCGTTTTACGACGGTCCCAACGCCGTCAAAATGACCCGGTCTAAATTGACCTTCCATTTGGGATTCGAGGCCTCCAAAGTCAAACGACTCAACAGTTGTCTGAGACCCATAAATAGCTTCGACAGTTGGCGCATACACAACGACCTCAGTTTTGGAAAAAGTTTCTAGCAACAAAACATCCTTGGCTAAAGTTCGAGGGTACTTATTTAAATCCTCTGGGTTGTTAAATTGAGTTGGGTTCACAAAAATGCTGACCACTACAAGGCTGTTTTCTGCCAAAGCTGCTTTCACTAAGGACAGATGTCCTTCGTGAAGAGCGCCCATAGTTGGCACAATACCTATTGAAAAATTTGAGCGATTTTCAGTGTTAATGAAAGCATTTAGCTCTGTTTTAGATGTATAAACTTGCATTTAGTAAAAATTTAACAGCGTGCAAACTTAAGGTATTACTGCTAATCTGCATAAAATTTTGTATTTTTGCGTGTTTTTTGTTGATAAAACCAAAATTCATAGAACTTATGAAAGATAAGAGAATATTATACGTATCGTCCGAAGTCGTACCCTATTTACCTGAAACAGAGATTTCATCCATGTCGTTTGAAGCCCCTAGAATGGTTAATAAACAAGGTGGGCAAATACGAATATTCATGCCGAAATATGGGAACATCAACGAACGAAGACATCAGTTACACGAAGTGATTCGTCTTTCTGGAATCAATCTTGTCATTAATGATTTGGATATGCCTTTGATAATTAAGGTTGCTTCGATTCCAAAAGAACGAATTCAAGTTTATTTCATTGACAACGAAGAGTATTTTAAACGAAAAGCAACTTATACCGACGAAAATGGCCAGTTATTTGAAGATAACGATGAACGCGCGATCTTTTTTGCTAAGGGGGTGATCGAAACAGTCAAAAAATTAAACTGGGCGCCAGATATCATTCATGTACATGGCTGGCTGGCTTCTTTACTGCCTTTATACTTAAAACAATACTATAAAGATGAACCTTTATTTAAGGAAAGTAAAGTAGTGACCTCCATATACAGTCAAAGTTTTGATGAAACCCTTAACGCTGGGATGGTTGAAAAAATACAATTTGATGAAATTGAGGAAACCCATATTGATAAATTAAAAACGCCCAATTACTCTAACTTAATGAAAGTTGCTGTCGACTTTTCAGACGGCATCATCAAAGGGTCTCAAGAACTTCCAAAAGATTTGGAAGACTATATTGATACCTCTGAAAAACCGGTGTTGGATTACCAATACCCCGAAGCTTTTACAGAAGCCTACACTGATTTTTATAACAATGAAATTTTAAATTAAGCCCCCGTTATCTTATGAAACACATTCATTTTAAACTGTTAAAATCTACAAGTATCCTTTTCTTGATTTTAGCTTCACAGGCTTGTGATAAAGAATTTTCTGAAATTGGAACTGGAATTATTGGAACCCCTGGTTTTGAAATCCAAAAAGCAACATATCCTGTAAAAACATACAATAAAAAAATCACTGCTTTTGAATCTAACAATCTTAGCAAAAACCTTTTAGGGTATTATTATGACCCTGTCTTTGGAGGCACTAAAGTAGACTTTGTTGGGCAATTAACGCCTAAAAATTTTGCACCTAACTTTGGCGAAAACACTGTTTTGGATTCTGTGGTTCTTACCGTGCCTTATGCAAGTACAGCCGACACGGATGACACAACTGAAGACACCGAATACGAATTGGATTATCTTTATGGATCTGGTAAAGTAAAGTTATCTATTTACAAAAGTAATTACTATTTAAGAAGTTTTGACCCCAACAGCACGATCGATGGGAGTCAAAAATATTATTCTGACGGCAGATTGTCTGAAAATGAAACTATTTCTGAAACAGCCCTAAAGGGGCAGTTACTTTACCAAGAAACTGGTTATTTCCCAAGTAAAAAGTCTAAAGGCCTAAAAGAGGTTAATGAAGAAACAGGCGTTCTTGAAGTTACAAGCACCATCGCACCTAGTTTAAGACTTCATTTATACAGCGCAGACCTTCAAAACTCAAACCCCCCATTAGGTTTTTGGGAGGACTTGATTCTAAATAAACAAGACGACGACGTTTTAAGTAAAGCTAATAATTTTTATGACCATTTTAGGGGCTTATATTTTAAAATCGAACCTGAATCAATGGAGAATGGGCACATACAGCAATTAGACTTCGCGAGTTCAGCATCAAGTGTCAAAGTATATTATTCTTATAATAAAACAACAACCGTGGATGGTGAAAAGGTTCAGGGCACTTATGAAATGGTCTTTTCTGGGAATCGAGTCTCTATTTTTGAGAATACGTTTAATGCAGAAGTACTCGCAGAAATTGGGGATGATACTGTTCAAGACCAACGTTTGTACCTAAAAGGTGGTGAAGGGTCTATGGCAATTGTTGAATTATTTGCTGAAGACGAATTTGGAAACTCTAAAGCCGATCAATTAAATGAATTTAGAACTGTAGAAGAGAGTGGAAAAATCACACCCAAACGTTTAATCAATGAAGCCTATTTAGAGTTTTATGTCGATCAAACCGCTTCTAATGAGGACCAACCCAACAGAGTCTATATCTATGATATTGAAAATAACATCCCAGTCGCTGATTACTTTCTAGATCAAACCGTCAATGAGACGTCCACAGATTCTAAGTACACCCATTTAGTGCCTTTAAGTACCGAGACTGACGAAAGTGGTGTGGAACAAAAAAAATATAAAATCCGAATCACAGAGCATTTGAATAACATCATCGTAAGAGATTCAACAAATGTTGAACTTGGATTGGTGGTTTCTTCGAATGTTGGAGAAGCGAGTGGAAAAGGCGTATTGGATGATAAATCTCTAAGAATTCCTGTAGGTTCAATTTTATCGCCTAAAAGCATCATTCTTCACGGGAGTAACTCGACTAACGAAGCAAAAAGAGTAAAACTCAATATCTATTATACCGAACCAAATAACTAAATTATATGTGTGGAATTGTAGGATACATTGGCCATAGAGAAGCCTATCCAGTAATACTTAAAGGACTTCAGCGTCTAGAATATAGAGGCTATGACAGTGCAGGTATTGCATTATATGATGGAAATGAGATTAAACTCTCTAAAACCAAAGGAAAAGTTGCGGATCTAGAATCTAAAGTTTCTAACCTACCAAGTTTTTCAGGGAATTTAGGAATTGGACACACCCGTTGGGCAACTCACGGAGTCCCAAATGATGAAAATTCACACCCCCATTTTTCAAATTCTGGTGATTTAGTAATTATCCATAATGGAATTATTGAAAATTACAGTGCGCTCAAAAAAGAACTTATTAAAAGAGGGTACACGTTTTCTTCTGATACTGATACCGAAGTACTCATCAACCTTATTGAAGATATTCAAAAAAACAGCAACCTAAAACTTGGAAAAGCGGTGCAAGTCGCACTCAACCAAGTCGTTGGCGCCTATGCAATTGCAGTCTTTGATATCAAAAAACCAAATGAAATTGTCGTGGCTCGATTAGGAAGTCCCCTTGCTATTGGAATTGGAGAAAATGAATTTTTTATTGCTAGTGACGCCTCCCCTTTTATCGAATATACCAATAATGCAGTGTATTTAGAAGATGAAGAAATGGCTGTCATCCGATTGCAAAAGCCCATAAAAATACGAAAAATTAAAGATGACTCCTTAGTCAGTCCATACATTCAAGAACTGAAAATAAACCTTGAGCAAATTGAAAAAGGAGGCTATGATCACTTTATGCTTAAAGAGATTTTTGAGCAACCACATGCGATTAAAGATACTTACAGAGGTCGTTTATTGATCGATGAAGGGATTATAAAAATGGCCGGTGTTGAAGACAACATGGGCAAGTTTTTAAATGCCAACCGAATTATCATAGTAGCCTGTGGAACCTCCTGGCATGCCGGCTTAGTCGCTGAATACATTATTGAAGACTTGGTACGCATCCCTGTTGAGGTTGAATATGCCTCCGAGTTTAGATACCGAAACCCCGTCATTAACAATAATGACATTGTAATTGCAATATCTCAATCTGGAGAAACAGCAGATACACTCGCCGCTATTAAACTAGCGAAAGAAAAAGGAGCCTTTGTTTTTGGGGTGTGTAATGTAGTGGGATCCACCATTTCGCGCGAAACCCATGCCGGCGCTTATACCCATGCTGGTCCAGAAATTGGAGTGGCCTCTACCAAAGCATTTACCACACAAATCACGGTCTTAACCTTAATTGCGTTGCGATTGGCAAAAGCCAAAGGCACGATGTCAAGCACGGACTTTAGAAGACACTTGGTTGAATTGGAGACCATTCCAGAGAAAGTTGAAGAGGTTCTAAAATCAGATGCACTTTCAAAAGAAATTGCTTCCATATATAAAGATGCTAAAAACTTTTTATACCTAGGTCGAGGCTTTAATTTTCCAGTAGCACTAGAAGGCGCTTTGAAACTTAAAGAAATCTCATACATCCATGCCGAAGGCTATCCTGCCGCAGAAATGAAGCACGGACCGATTGCACTTATAGACGAAAATATGCCAATTGCAGTCATTGCGACAAAATATGGGCATTATGAAAAAGTGGTGAGCAACATTCAAGAAATTAAATCGAGAAAAGGAAAAATTATCGCCGTGGTAACTAAAGGAGACGAACAAGTTAGAGACCTTGCAGATCATGTGATTGAAGTGCCTGAAACTTTAGAATTGTTGTCGCCGCTTCTGACCACCATACCATTACAATTACTATCCTATCACATCGCTGTAATGTTAAACAGAAATGTCGATCAACCACGTAATCTTGCTAAATCCGTGACGGTGGAGTAATCTATTTTTAGAGGTTTCAGCTTTGTTTTCTTTGTGTAAATCGCATTTCTACACCTTAAAATTATGATAAAATAATTTTTAACTTAAACATTTGTTAAATTATTAATTTTAATTGGTTATTTTTGATGTTAAACAAATTAACGGAATCAACAAACAATTTAATTTATGAAAACAATTTTAAGAACTTTTGTCTTACTTTTCTGTGTCGCATCTTTTGCGCAAACCACAGTAAAAGGAACTGTCAACGATGACGGTGGACTCCCATTACCAGGCGCTAACATCATTATAGTAGGGACCTCAACAGGAGTCGTCACAGACTTTGATGGAAACTTTACTTTAGAAGTTAGTCAAACCCCTCCTTTCTCTGTTCAAGTGAGTAGTGTAGGATTTCAATCTCAAACTAGTGAGATTACTTCTAACAACCAGACATTAAGCGTAGTCCTTGAGGAAGGCAGTTTTTTAGATGAGGTTGTAGTTTCGGCTTCAAGAGTTCCTCAGCGAATTTTTGAATCACCTGTTACCGTCGAAAAATACAGTATTAAACAAATTGAACGGACGCCATCTTCAGATTATTTTGAAGGACTACAAAATGTTAAAGGCGTTCAAATGAACCAAACTGGATTGGTTTTTAGCCAAGTTAACACCAGAGGTTTTGGAACTGCCTATAACGAAGGTTTTGTAACCCTAGTTGACGGAATGAACACGCAAGCACCCGTTTTTGGATTTGCCGTAGGTAATCTTATTGGTCTTAATGAACTTGACGTTCAAAGTGTTGAGTTACTTCCTGGAGCTGCATCTGCTCTTTATGGAATGGACGCTTACAAAGGGATTATGTCCATAACAAGTAAAAACCCATTTGATCACGAAGGAGTTAATGTCTATTTAAGATCTGGATCGACTCAGCAACAAGCTGGTGGAAACAATAGCTTTACAGATGTTGGAATACGCTTTGCTAAAAAACTATCAGATAAATGGGCAGTAAAAGTATCCGTATCCGCTAAGGAAGGTACAGAATGGGCCGCTTCAGATACGCGTCACAAAAAAGAGTGTGCTAACTGTGGAGACGGAAGTATTGTTGAAGGATATGACGTTAATGCACCGGATTATGATGCCGTTAATGAATACGGGCAGCAATTAATTTCCTCCTCAGATGTATGGCGTGCAGTTGCTGGATCCTCATTAGCTATAGATCCAACCGGGACTACGGCTGGGATAATATTAGGTGCTGGTGCGGCTGTTCCAAATTATTGGGATGCGATTAGAACCACTGGTTATATGGAAACGGACCTTTTTGGTAATGACGCTAATAACATTAAAGGAAATGGTGGGATTTATTTTCGCCCTAATGACAATACAGAGATATCTTTAAGTTCATTGTATGGTACTGGTGAGGCGCCGCTTCCTGCTGGAAACGCACGATACAATATTAAAGACTTTGTTGTTCAAATGCACAAACTTCAATTAAAGACTGGAGGACTTAATGCGCAATTTTATTATACGCATGAAGATGCAGGTAAAACAACACAAAGTACTGCTCTAGGAACTTCTGTTGCCTTGGCTCAGCCAGGTGGTATTGAACAAGGCTGGGGTGCCACTTATTTAGGAAATTATCTTGGTGCATTAGCTGGAGGCGCAGCAAATGTTCCTGCTCTACTAGGTCAAATCTTAGGGGATGTAGCTACAGGAGGACAGAGTTTTAACACCCTTGTTGGGCCCGAAAACAGTGCAAACGCACATATCTTTGCTAGATCAGCTGCAGATGCTAATATGCTAATACCAGGATCTCCTGAATTTGACGCCGCAATTGGGAATGCAACGGACCAAGCAATTTTAACATTCAATCCGACTAATGGCGCGCTTGGTGCCCTAATTAAGGATGTTTCAGCAGCATATACTTTAGAAGCTAACTACGATTTTGAGGATAAAATCGATTTTGCAAATGTAATTGTTGGTGGTATATACAGAAGCTTTAACCTTGACACTGATGGAACGCTTTACACAGATTACTTAAGTCCTATCAAATACAGTGAATTTGGCGTTTATGCTCAAATGCAAAAAGATTTGTTTAACGACTATGTTTCTTTAACTGCTTCTATGCGTTATGACAAAGTAGAGGTGATGGAAGATGCTAACATTACACCAAGAGTAGGGTTGTTATTTAAAATTGCTGAAAATCAAAACATTCGAATCTCTGGTCAATTAGGATTCAGAAATCCTACGAACCAAGATAAGTTTATTGGATTATTTAATGGCCAAGAAACGTTATTAGGGTCAACAAAACAAAACATTGACAGATTCGATAACGGCGTTTTAACTGGGAATGATGTGTTTAATAGAGCATTAAACAAAAGTACTTGGGACAGCAATGGCGTCGTTACAGCAGAGAAATTAGATTATGTTGAAGCAGAAGAAGTGACTTCTTTTGACTTTGGTTACAGATATAATTCAAAAGACTTTACGCTAGATTTCAATGCTTATACGAGTGCTTACAGAAATTATATTGGAACAAATAGTGTTTATGTAACAACTGATGAGTCTGTAAGCCAAACAATTGCGATGCAAAGTGGTGATTTTCAACAATTTGGTGTAGATGCTAATCTAGATGTTCCATTCAACACCTACGGAATGAGTGTTGAGGCAATTAAGCGATTCAGTTCTAAATTAACTGTGAACTTAATTTACGAATACAACAATATCGATTACTCACCAGAAGCGAATTCAAATTTTGAATTATCATGGAATACACCAAAGAATAGAGTCAAACTTGGACTTACTTCTCAACTTACTAAAAACCTCTCGTTTGCAACGAATGCACGTTACAATACAGAGTATTATTACGAGTCATCATTTATTGATACAACCATTAAGAGCAATACGGTTCTTGATGCTAAGCTAACGTATACCATTCCTAGTTTTGGAGGTATTAAGCTTGAATTAGGAGGAAATAATATTGGTGGAGATGAGTATGTTAGTATCCCAGGATCTGGAAACATTGGATCTTTATACTATGCAGGAGTTAAAGTTGGATTTTAAAATCTAATCTTCAAAAATTATATTAAAAAACCCAGAGCAATGCTCTGGGTTTTTTAATTTTATTCTATATCTTTGCAGCGCGAAAACGACGTGTTTTCCATATCATTTAAGATAAAAAATTAAAATTATAAAAGTAATGTCAAAAGTTACAGGTAAAGTTGCTCAAATTGTAGGTCCAGTGATCGATGTCGCATTCGATTCTGGAGCAGATCTTCCAAAAATTTACGATTCCTTAGAAATCAACAGACCTGATGGATCTATATTGGTTCTTGAAGTACAATCACACATTGGTGAAAATTCTGTGCGTACCATCGCGATGGATTCATCGGATGGATTGAGCCGTGGGACGGAAGTCAATGCTACTGGCGCACCAATTCAGGTGCCTGTAGGAGACGACGTTTATGGTCGTTTATTCAATGTAATTGGAGATGCTATTGATGGTTTGGGAGACTTGCCAAAAGCAGGTGCTGCTGGATTGCCAATTCACAGACAAGCCCCTAAATTTGAAGAACTTTCGACTTCTACTGAAGTTTTATTTACAGGAATCAAAGTCATCGATCTAATTGAGCCGTATGCAAAAGGTGGTAAAATTGGATTATTTGGTGGAGCTGGAGTTGGTAAAACTGTTTTGATACAAGAATTAATTAACAATATCGCCAAAGGCCACGGTGGTCTTTCGGTATTTGCCGGCGTTGGAGAACGTACTCGTGAAGGAAATGATTTACTTCGTGAAATGCTCGAGTCTGGTATTATAAAATATGGTGATGAATTTATGCACTCCATGGAAGAAGGCGGATGGGATCTTAAAAAGGTTGATAAATCAATCATGAAAGAATCCAAAGCAACGTTTGTATTTGGACAAATGAATGAGCCACCAGGAGCACGTGCAAGAGTTGCCTTATCTGGATTAACAATTGCGGAATACTTCCGTGATGGTGCTGGAGATGGTCAAGGAAAAGATGTGTTATTCTTTGTGGATAATATTTTCCGATTTACACAAGCAGGTTCAGAAGTGTCCGCACTTCTAGGACGTATGCCTTCGGCCGTAGGATACCAACCAACATTAGCAACCGAAATGGGTGCAATGCAAGAACGTATTACTTCAACTAAGAAAGGATCCATTACTTCTGTACAAGCGGTTTACGTACCTGCAGATGATTTAACAGATCCTGCACCAGCAACAACGTTTGCTCACTTAGATGCTACCACTGTATTGTCTCGTAAAATTGCAGAACTTGGTATCTACCCAGCGGTAGATCCTTTAGATTCTACGTCAAGAATTTTGACTGCTGATATTTTAGGAGATGAGCATTATGATTGTGCACAACGTGTAAAAGAGTTGTTACAACGTTATAAAGAATTACAAGATATCATTGCGATTCTTGGAATGGAAGAATTATCAGAAGAAGATAAATTGGCTGTTGGTCGCGCACGTCGTGTACAACGTTTTTTATCTCAACCATTCCACGTTGCAGAACAATTTACAGGTCTGAAAGGAGTATTGGTTGATATTAAAGAAACCATCAAAGGGTTTAACATGATTATGGATGGGGAATTAGATCGTCTTCCAGAAGCCGCCTTTAACCTTAAAGGAACCATTGAAGAAGCGATAGAAGCAGGTGACAAAATGTTAGCTGAGGCTTAAAAATTAAGACTATGTATTTAGAAATTATAACTCCAGAAACAACCGTATTTAAAGGCGAAGTAGACAGTGTGTCTGTGCCTGGTGTGAATGGTGATTTTGAAATGCTAAACAATCACGCGGCAGTCGTGTCGATCCTTAAACAAGGATTTGTGAAAATCACTGGGGACATCACTCTTGATGACACAAACAAAGAACTGTTTGAGCAAAAAGGCAAAAGCTATTTGTATGCGATTGATTCAGGCGCGATTGAAATGAATGCTAATACTATAATTTTATTAGCAGACTAGTCCGTACTTAATTATATAAAATTTAAAGCTCAAACTTCGGTTTGGGCTTTTTTATTTTCCCGTAAACTTAGAGTTTCGTTTTTCTAAAAAAGCAGTCGTACCTTCTTCAAAATCTTCAGTTCCAAAACACGTTCCGAATTCAGAAATTTCGACGTCAAAACCATTGACCCCATCCCTATAATTCGCATTAACTGCCTTAATAGCGGCACTAATAGCTAAGGAAGAGTTCGATTTGATTTTATGGGCTAAGTCGATACACTTTGGTAACAATTCGTCTTGAGGAACTACGTAATTCACAAGTCCATAGTCAAGTGCTTTTTCGGCATCGATCATACTAGCAGTCATGATCAATTCTAAGGCGCGCCCCTTGCCAATCAACTGAGCGAGGCGTTGTGTGCCGCCGTATCCAGGAATCAGTCCTAAAGACACTTCTGGAAGCCCCATGCGGGCGTTTGAACTGGCTAATCTAAAGTGTGCAGACATTGCTAATTCTAAACCACCACCCAACGCAAAACCATTGACGGCTGCAATAACCGGCGTTGTAAGGTTTTCTACAAAATCAAACAATAAATCATGGCCTTCTTTGGATAACAAACGACCTGATTCTTCATCAAAATGAGCAAACTCACTAATATCGGCACCCGCAACAAAAGCCTTCTCGCCACTTCCAGTGAGGATAATCACTTTGGTATCAAAATCGGACTCAGCCATTTTAAACGCTGCATGCAATTCAAAAATAGTCGCTTTGTTTAAAGCATTTAATTTTGTGGGCCTGTTGATTGTAATGGTTGTAATACCATCGGTGAAATCACTAATAATGTTGTTATATTGCATCTGTAGAGTGTTTAGGAAAGCGTACAGTAAACTGGGTTCCTTCATCTTTAATTGAAGAAAACTTAATGCTTCCGTTATACGTTTCAATAATATTTTTGATCATTGGTAATCCAAGTCCCATCCCACTCGTTTTGGTGGTGAACTTTGGTTCAAATATTTTATCTTCAATCGTTTCATTAATCCCGCTTCCATTGTCTTTTATTTCAATAATAACATCGGAATCATTCGAATGGAGGAACACACTAATCTTCGGGGCACGATCATCAGGAATCGATTGGATGGCGTTTTTTACTAGGTTAGTGATGATTCTAATCAATTGAGAACGGTCAAATTTAGCGGTAATTTTGGCCTCTTTGCAACTAAATTCAATATCGCTTTCAGGAAAAATATCTAACGCTAAATCGACCACTTCCACCACATTTAAAAATTCGAGTTTTTGAGCCGGCATTTTAGCAAAATTAGAAAAGGCAGACGCAATGGAGCTCATCGTATCGATTTGTTGGATCAAGGTCTTTGTGTATTCATCTACTTTTTTGTGAATATCAGGATCTTGAGTGTCAAATTTATGTTGAAAACTCTGGACGCTCAAACGCATTGGAGTTAGTGGGTTTTTAATTTCATGGGCGACTTGCTTTGCCATTTCTCGCCACGCCTGTTCACGCTCATTAGTGGCTAGTTTTTTGGCACTCTCCTCCAACTCGTCAATCATACTATTATAGGATTCCACCAATGCAGAAACCTCCAAGCTTGCCCCAACTAATTCAATTTTTTGATTGCGCTTTTCTAAGCGAGTCCCTTTCATTTTTTCCCGGATGGTCTGAAGCGATTTTGTGATATATTTAGATACAAAATACGCGAACGCAATGGCCACTAAAATCATGATTATGTACGCATAACTCAATCGAATCAAGAATTCTTTAAGCTCGCCATAATTTAAAGAATCATCATCAAAATAAGGGACATTAAGTACGCCTAATGGTTTGGCACTGTTATCTGTAAACATGATGTATGAAGAGCGATAGTCGCCACCAAGTTGGTTTATTCTTTCCACAAAACGCTTGGAGACACTTCGGTTAATTTGATTTAAAACATCCGCAGACAAACAGGTTTCAATATCATTTTTCTCGAAATTAGGCTTCGACATTTTAATCAGTCCTCCTTCTAAATCATAGAGGTTAAAATTTACATTATGGATGTTGGCAATCTCATAAATTTTATCTTTGAAAATCATGGGTAAATTCTCTGTTTTAACTTCCCAAGTTGTTTCTTTTAAAACATAATTAATGCTCGATATGAGTTGAGATTCCTTTCGCTCCAAACGCATTCGGTGGTAATCCTGAGACTGTTCACTATATTGATAGATCGTAACCCCTGCGATAAGGACAGAAGCCATCACAACCAACATAATCATGTAGAGAAAGATACGTGACCTTAAAGACAATTTACGCTTTGTCATAGAAATAGACTTTTGTTAAATATAGAAAAAAAATACGCGCGGTTTAATTATTCCGAACGCGTTCGTTTGTATAATTTGATTCCCAGCATTAATAAAACCGCCAATCCAACAAGGGCCAGCATTCCATAAGCCATGTTGAGGGTGCTTTTTAACAACACTAAAAACACAACCGCAAAAAGTAGTAAGGTGGCGCCTTCATTCCAGATTCGCATAAAATTGGAGGTATACTTAATTTGATCTTTTTGAAGTTGTTTAAAAATAAGGTGTGTTTTGATGTGATACATGATTAAAAGCACCACAAATCCTAATTTAGCGTGCATCCAGGACTGTTCTAACCAGTAGGGTGCCAATGCTAATAACCAAATTCCAAATACTAAAGCAAGAATTGCGGAGGGCCAAGTGATAATAAACCATAAGCGCTTGGCCATTAATTTTAATTGCGTGCCCAAAATTTCTTTTTCTGGAGTGGCTTTTTTAGAAGCTTCAATATGGTATATGAAAATACGCGGAATGTAAAACAGCCCTGCAAACCATGTGATTACAAAAATCAAATGAAGCGATTTAATGTAGTTATATGAGTCCATAATTATGTTTTTGATATTAATTTTTTCGACACTTCTCTATATAAAATATACGCCGTTAGAACGGTAGAAAGAACATCCGATACCGGAAATGCCATCCATACCCCTAGTTCTCCATACCATAAAGGTAATATGAAGATAAGCGGGATAAAGAAAAACCCTTGTCGGGAAAGGGTTAACAAAAGAGCGGGCACCGCTTTACCAACGGCTTGAAAATAGGCCGATCCAATCAATTGAATCGCTATAATTGGCGTGGCTGCAAAAACCCATCGCATCGCTGTTGGCGTTTTTTCAATGACCAAAGGATCGGTGGTAAACATGCGAGTGATCAGTTCTGGAAATCCAATCAATAAAACAAAAATTAGAGAGGCCATTACCATTGCGTAAATAATCGCAATTCGGATGGTTTGTTTGACGCGATCATAGTTATGAGCCCCGTAATTATAGCCAGCAATTGGTACAAAACCTTGAGTAATCCCATAAATAGGAAACAATGCAAACATTAACATTCGAGAGACGATTGCATAGGCTGTAACCGAGGTTTCGCCTCCTAGATCAAATAAAATATTATTCATTAACAAATACGTCACACTCACAATGGCTTGTCGTGAAAGGGTCACTAATCCTAAATTACTAATTTCTGAAACAATCGATTTTTGGAGCTTAAAGTGTGGCCAAGTAATTTTCATTTCAGAATGCTTCGAAATGAAAAACCAAAAAATGAAGACAAAGCAAAGCACATAAGATCCCGTAGTTGCCCAAGCGGCTCCCATCATGCCTAAATCCATCACGTTAATAAACAACACATCTAATACTAAGTTGGATACGGATGGAATCATCATCGCATACATGGCAAATTTGGGTTTTCCTTCGGCTCTAATAACCGTATTCCCCATCATAGAAAGTGCCAAAAAAGGAACGCCATACAGGACAATTCGGTAGTAGATTTTGGCCGGTTCAAAAATAGTGCCTTTGCCTCCAAAAGCAGGAATAATCCCGTCAATATAATACAACCCAAAAAACACAAGTACAACCGTCAGGAGTAGGGTCATCGTAATTTGATTCCCAAAGGTTTTTAAGGCTTTTGGAACTTCTTTGGACCCGAGTGCTCTCGATATAATTGAACTCCCTCCAATCCCAATAGACATCCCTAAGGCAGCTATGAAAAAAGAAACGGGCAACACCACATTAATAGCCGCAATTGCCTGTGAACCAATCCAGTGTCCCACAAAAATAGTATCCACTAAAATATTGAGTGACATGACTAAAATTCCAATAGATGCTGGAACAGCCTGTTTAATCAATAATTTACCAATCGTTTCAGTCTCAAAATCTTGTGATGTGGATGTAGTCATTCAGTCTCTGTTATTTAGAATCCCATTCAGTAACCCACTTTGCAAGGAGTGATACCCAGGCTGGATCGTCGTTCAAACAAGGAATCGTTGTAAAGTCTTTTCCACCAACTTCATGAAAAATCTCCTCTCCTTCCATGGCGATTTCTTCAAGTGTTTCGAGACAATCACTCACAAAGGCGGGTGTTGCGATGGCCATCGATTTTGTGCCTTCTTTTCCTAAGCGTTCAATGGTTCGGTCGGTGTACGGTTGCAACCATGGATCAAACCCTAAACGCGATTGGAACGACGTGGAGTAAACCGCATCTTCTAGTCCCAACGCTTCGCCAACCAAACGCGTCACTTCCAAACACTGGTGTTTATAGCAATACGCATGTGCTTCGGATGGAGTCACACAACACGACTTATCAATCTTACAATGCGACTTCGTAATGTCACTTTTTCGAATGTGGCGTTCTGGAATTCCATGGTAAGAAAACAGTAAATGCTCGTAGGTTTTCCCTTTCAAAGAGTCCTTAATCGTATTGGAAAGAACTTTAATATAGTCTGGATTATTGTAAAACGGTGGTAAATCAGACAATTTCAATTGTGGAAAATGTTCGTCTCTTAATTCCTTTGCAAGTACCAAAATTGTTTCGGTAGTGGCCATTGCAAATTGAGGGTATAAAGGGACGATTAAAACCTCATCGACTCCTTGATCCACCAGTTTTTGAAACCCTTTTTTCATGGTCATACTGCCGTAGCGCATCGCAAGGGCCGTCGGCAAATTGACTTCTTGTTTTAATTTAGTTTCCAAACGCTCGGACAAAACGATTAGCGGAGACCCTTCCTCCCACCATATTTTTTGGTATGCTTTTGCTGAGATTTTTGGACGCGTATTAAGGATGATTCCTTTCACTAGAAGGGTTCGGGCCCATAATGGAACATCGATAACGCGCTCGTCCATCAAAAATTCGCCTAAATATTTTTTTACATCTTTGGGACTGGGACTGTCTGGAGATCCCAGATTGACTAATAAAACGCCTTTCATATCAAATTGGTTAATTAAGAGATTGAATATATTTTTTGGGAGTGGTCCCGTATTGTTTTTTAAATGCTGAAATAAAATGACTGGCCGTACTGTATCCAACTTTAAGGCCAACTTCATTTACGTTATGCGCTCCTGATTCTAATAGTTTTCGAGAAACCTCCATTTTATAATCAAATAAGAAGCCATACACCGTAGTGCCATAAATTTGTTTGAACCCTTCTTTTAGTTTCTTTAAACTTAAATCAATCTCAGACGCTAATTCTATTAAGGTTGGGGGCTCAGAAATACGATTAATCATAATATCTTTGGCTTGCTTGATTTTGACAACATTTGAGTCATCAACCAAAAACGGACATTGCTCTATATTTGCTTCTTCTCCCCGATTGAAGTATAAGCTTAATAACTCATAAGCCTTTCCTTTAAAGTATAACGATTTTATGGTGGAGTTAAGGTTGTAATTGACCAATTGATTTAAAACAATCGCCATAGAAGGTGAAATGTGGCCGTCTTTATAGTATTTTTTATCTTGATTGCCCTCACTTAAAAAAGTGATATAATCGGCTTCATGCGAAAATAATCCATGAAATTTTTTGATAGAGATGAGGACTGAAACCACCCAAGAAGATGGGTCGACTTCCAAATATATAGGTAAATCTCTTTGAGGATTATACAGTAATAATGAATTTTCTTCCGGAATATTGAGGCTGTAAGTCCCATTGTTAAACACAAACTTACATTCGCCTTTTGAGCAAAAATGAAACTGAATAAAAGAGCTATCTATTTCCTTTTCAAGGAGTTGAACTTCTGATGTTTCATTTTGATACGTCATGACAATAAACCCCGACTCAATCGCCGTTTCTAAAAAAGACCCTTGAGCGGTATTTTTTGACTTGGACTGTCCGTTATGTGATTCGTCTTTATTTAGATTCATTATAAATAAAAATTGAAGATTTTATTGGTTTTCATCTGCAAAAATAAGAATTTAAACAAAAATAACGAAATAATACGTGGAAACCTCTAAACGACATATAAAGTTCTTCTAGCGTTATTTTTTACAAATCAAAGCCGTTATTTTTGTGTCGAAATATTTCCAAACTCATTAATGGAGCAATTTAACAAATCTGAAACAACCTATTTCTATGTCATTGGCCTCAGCTATAAAAAAGCAGATGCAAAAATACGTGGAGAGTTTAGCTTAGACCAAAATGCGAAAGCTAATTTGATGCTACAGGCAAAAGCAAGCGGCATTGAAAGTATCGTCGCGACCTCAACCTGTAACCGCACCGAAATATACGGCTTTGCCCGACACCCTTTTGAGCTTATAAAGCTGCTTTGTGACAACACTCATGGGACGGTAGAAGATTTTCAACGTGTAGCCTATGTTTATAAAAACAGTGACGCAATACAACATATGTTTAGAGTTGGCGCAGGATTGGATAGTCAGATTTTAGGCGATTTTGAAATCATCAGTCAGCTAAAGATAAGTGCAAAACTTTCTAAAAAATACCAGCTACTAAATGCTTACTTAGAACGATTGATTAACGCAGTCATTCAAGCAAGTAAACGCATCAAAACAGAAACAGAATTATCTTCTGGGGCAACTTCAGTTTCATTTGCCTCTGTACAATACATCAAAAAAACGGTCGAAGCGATTTCTTCCAAAAATATTTTACTCTTTGGAACTGGGAAAATTGGACGTAACACCTGTGAAAACTTAATAAAACACACCAAAAACGAACATATTACCTTGATAAATCGTACGCGTGACCGTGCAGATAAGATTGCTGGGAAATTTAAACTCTTGGTAAAAGACTACAGTCAATTACAAGAAGAAATTGGAAATACGGATATTTTGATCGTAGCAACAGGGGCTCAAAATCCAACGATCGATAAGCATCTGATTCAAAACAAAAAACCGTTGTTGATTCTCGATTTATCCATCCCTAAAAATGTCAATGAAAACGTAAAGGAACTGCCTATGGTTACCTTGGTTCATTTAGATCATTTGTCTCAGATGACCGATGAAACTCTCGAAAGAAGAAAGCAGTTCATCCCTGTCGCTGAAGGGATTATTACCGAAATAAAAACAGAATTTGACGAATGGGTAGACAACCGAAAGTTTGCACCAACCATCAAAGCCCTAAAAGAAAAATTACAAGTCTTTGCGACTGCTGAAGTTGATTCGCAACGAAAAAAAATAAATGAATTTAATGAAGCACAAGCTGCATTAATTAGCACCAATTTAGTTCAAAAAATAACCAACCACTTTGCTCACCATCTGAAGGACGAAACGATCTCAAAAAATGACAGTCTCGAACTCATAAAAAAGGTGTTCCAATTAGATTCCAAAAAACATGTCTAAAATTATTCGAATCGGTACGCGTGATAGCGACCTTGCACTCTGGCAAGCCAAAACAGTGCAGTCTCAGCTAGAACATTTAGGACACAAAACGGTGTTGGTTCCTGTAAAATCTACAGGGGATCTGGTCTTAAATAAGCCCATCTATGAACTGGGGATTACAGGCGTTTTTACTCGAACTTTAGACATCGCTTTGATCAATGAAGAAATTGATATTGCCGTCCATTCCTTAAAAGATGTTCCCACTGTTTTACCAGAAGGGGTGGTGCAAGCAGCTGTTTTAAAGCGAGGTAATATCAGAGATACGTTGGTGTTTAAATCCAATGAAGAGTTTTTGGCACAGAAGGAGGCCGTAATTGCAACCGGAAGCCTACGACGCAAAGCACAGTGGCTCAACAGATACCCAACTCATAGTACTGTCGGTTTGAGAGGCAATGTAAATACACGCCTCGAAAAATTAGAAAACAGCGATTGGAATGGCGCCATTTTTGCCGCTGCGGGCTTGGGACGACTGGACTTAACCCCAGAAGATTCTGTGAATTTGGAATGGATGGTGCCAGCACCCGCACAAGGCGCGGTGATGATTGCAAGTCTTAAAACCAACATAGAAGCTCTTGAAGCGTGTGCCCCTCTTAACCATGAAGAGACAGAGATGTCTACCAAGATCGAGCGCGAATTTTTAAATAAACTAGAAGGCGGATGTAGTGCCCCAATTGGCGCACTCGCTTATATAAAAGAAGAAGAAATTCATTTCCATGGGATTGTTTTAAGTCCCGATGGCACTAAAAAAATTGAGGCTAAACGTACCGCTAAACTGGGAGAACACTACACGCTAGTCGATGATTGTGTAGAGTTTATTTTGAGTCGTGGTGGAAAAACTCTCATAGGAACCACAGCAAAAGAAGATGGACCCACCACTATTTTTTCTTCTAAATTATTGAGTCCAGGGCAAAAAGACTTATTTAATAACACTCTCAACGTTGAGAGTTCAGACTTTATCAAAACAGCTGCCAACCGTATCAAACCAGTGGTTTTAAAAGCAGCCCATAAAAATGTAGTCATTACGAGCAAAAATGGTGTAGAAGCCATTTTAAATAATTGTCCTGTTGAGGATTTAAATTTTGAAACCATTTACTGTGTGGGCAGACGCACCAAACGCCTAATCGAGCAGAAAATTGGCCCTGTCAAACATTCAGAGAAAAATGCCAAAGCCTTGGCAAATCATCTAGTAGATTTTATTGAAGGTTCAGAAGTGACCTACTTTTGTAGTGACATTCGGATGGATGACTTACCTTCTATTTTGGAGGACAGCAATATCAAAGTTAAAGAAATTGAGGCCTATAGCACCAAGCTTGAAGCTCCAAAATTGGAAAAATCTATAGAAGGAGTCCTGTTTTACAGCCCTTCCACAATTCAGAGTTTTTTACAAAAAAACGAACCTACTTGTATTGCGTATTGTATCGGCGAAAGCACTGCCAAAGTCGCAAGAACCCATTTTCAAGATGTCCGAGTGGCAAAAATCCCAACTGTAGAAAGTGTCATCGAGCTCGTTAATCAAAATTATATTTAAACGTTATGATCAAAAACGATTTATTTTTAAAAGCACTTAGAGGAGAAACGGTTGAACGTCCTCCTGTTTGGATGATGCGTCAAGCAGGACGTTATTTACCAGAGTTTATCGCAATTCGCGAAAAATATGACTTTTTTACACGCTGTCGCACCCCTGAATTGGCGAGCGAAATAACGGTTCAGCCCATCCGACGTTATGGAATGGATGCTGCTATTTTGTTTTGCGACATCTTAGTCATCCCACAAGCGATGAATATTGAGGTGGAAATGAAGCCCAATTTTGGGCCTTATTTACCAAATCCGGTGCGCACCCAAAAAGATGTGGATAATGTGATCGTTCCTGATGTGACTGTCGAATTAGACTATGTCTATCAAGCCATTAAAGCAACCAAAGAATTATTAAATGACGACATTCCTTTGATTGGTTTTGCAGGATCGCCGTGGACCATTTTATGTTACTGTGTACAAGGGCAAGGCAGCAAAAACTTTGACAAAGCCAAAGAGTTTTGTTTTACCAATCCAATGGCAGCACATCAATTATTACAGAAAATTACAGATACCACCATTGCCTACCTTAAAGAAAAAGTCAAGGCGGGAGTCAATGCCGTTCAAATATTTGACTCTTGGGGCGGCATGTTGTCTCCGACCGATTATCAAGAATTTTCATGGCAGTATATCAATCAAATCATTGAAGCTCTAAAAGACGATGCGCCCGTCATTGCTTTTGGAAAGGGCTGTTGGTTTGCACTGGGCGATATGGCAAAATCCAATGCCTCAGCCCTTGGAATTGACTGGACGTGTTCCGCTCGAAATGCGCGTTATTTAACCGGTGGAAATGTGACACTTCAAGGAAATTTTGATCCCTCACGATTATTATCCCCCCCTGCGGAAATCAAAAAGATGGTCCATCAAATGATTAATGAATTTGGAAAAGATAAATACATTGTAAATCTTGGACATGGCATTCTTCCAAACATTCCTATCGATCATGCCAAAGCATTTATTGATGCTGTAAAGGAATATAAAAGTTAAGATGTGATTACTGAATTCGACCCTTATTATATAGAAGCCATTCAAGAAAAGGACGCTTGGAGTCTATGTGATTTTATGGTGGCGAATGAAGACCGATTAAACCGTTTTTTTCCTGAAACTTTAGGACAAAACCTAACGCCAACCTTGTCAAAACTGTTTTGTGAAAAAAAAGTAAAACAGTTTCAAAACAATGAAGAGTTTCTCTTTTTAACAAAAGAAAAAAAATCGAATGCTCTAATAGGTCTGGTGTATATCAAAGCTTTGGATTGGAATCAAAAACAAGGCGAATTTGCATATTGTATTGGTTACCCATTTGAGGGAAAAGGCATCACTTCAAAAGTGATTGAACTATTATCAGTTTATGCCTTTGAAACCTTACAATTAAAAACCTTACAAAATATCGTTCACGAGACGAATTTATCAAGTACAAAAATTGCTCAAAAATGTAAATTTAATTGGATAAAAACACTTCATAACGAATTTACGCCCCCCAATGAAAACCCCTTAAACATGGAATTATATGAACGTTATAATGAAAAATAAATTCTTTAAATACATAGAAAATCTACAAGACACCATCACTTCAAGACTTGAAATGATTGACGGAACAGCCGCTTTCAAAGAAGACGTTTGGGAACGCCCCGAAGGAGGTGGCGGTCGCACCCGTGTGATCGAAAATGGATCTGTTTTTGAAAAAGGTGGTGTTAATATTTCAGGCGTACATGGTAAATTACCGGCCTCTATGCAAGCGTATTTTAAAGTTGGTGAGGTTGATTTTTTTGCTTGTGGGCTGAGCTTAGTCTTGCACCCAAAAAACCCGATGGCTCCAACAGTACATGCCAATTGGCGTTATTTTGAAATGTATAATGAACAAGGGGATATCATTGACCAATGGTTTGGAGGTGGACAAGATTTAACCCCCTATTATTTGTTTGATGAGGACGCCATTCATTTTCATCAAACCTGTAAAACCGCCTGTGACAAGCACAGCCCCGATTTTTATGAAACCTACAAAAACCGCTGTGATGAATACTTTTACAACAGCCATCGCGACGAAGCGCGAGGCATTGGCGGTCTCTTTTTTGATTACTGCAAAGCATCGGATTCCATGAGTATGGAACAATGGTTTGATTTTGTAAGCGAAGTGGGCGATAGCTTTTTAGAAGCCTATGTGCCAATCTTAGAAAAAAGAATACATTTACCTTATTCAAGTGAAGAGCGAAACTGGCAAGAGATTAGAAGAGGACGGTATGTCGAATTTAATTTAGTCCATGACAAAGGCACCCTATTTGGATTAAAAACAAATGGAAGAATTGAAAGTATTTTGATGAGTTTGCCGCCTCATGTCCAATGGGTGTATGACCACCATCCAGAAGAAAATAGTAAAGAAGAACAATTAATGCGGGTGTTAAAAACCCCTAAAAACTGGGTTTAATATGTATCCTATCAAAAGAAATAGACGGCTGCGATCCAATGAATCGATCCGAAATATCGTACGAGAAACGATCCTCACACCTCATGATTTTTTAGTGCCTTTGTTTGTGGTCGAAGGCAAGGGAGTTAAGTCTGAAATCCCTTCCATGCCCAACTACTTTCGGTATAGTTTAGACACTCTTGAAACCGAGGTGAAATTGCTTTGGAGTCTAGGTTTAAAATCGGTGCTGGTCTTTGTCAAAGTCGCGGATTCTCTTAAAGACAACAAAGGAACCGAAGCCTTAAACTCTCACGGATTGATGCAACGCGCTGTGAAAACCATCAAAAACGCATGCCCCGAAATGCTCGTGATGACCGACGTCGCTCTGGATCCGTATTCAATTTATGGACACGACGGTATTGTTTCTGATGGGATTATTCAAAATGATGATACGGTGGAAATTTTGACCGGAATGAGTTTGTCTCATATTGAAGCTGGGGCCGATTTTGTGGCTCCAAGTGATATGATGGATGGTCGAATTTTAAGTATTCGTGAAGCCTTTGAAGATGATGGGTATGTCGATGCAGGTATCATGAGTTACAGTGCCAAGTATGCCTCTTCATTTTATGGCCCTTTTAGAGATGCCTTAGATTCTGCTCCCGTAGATTCGGACCACATCCCAAAAGATAAAAAAACCTATCAAATGGATTATGCGAACCGTTTTGAAGCCCTCAGGGAAACCGAAATGGATATCGATGAAGGTGCCGATATTGTGATGGTCAAACCCGGCTTGGCTTACCTAGACATTCTTCGAGAAATTAAAAATGAGTTTGATGTACCAGTAGCAGCCTATCAAGTGAGTGGCGAATATGCGATGATTAAAGCCGCAAGTGAAAAAGGATGGCTAGATCATGATCAAGCAGTGCTAGAAACTACCATGGCATTTAAGCGGGCTGGCGCCGATATTATTGCCAGTTATTTTGCAAAAGATATTGTGAAGCTTATTGGCTAATTTCGTTTTTTTAACTAATATTTAATGGTTGGTGTCGTTTTTGATGGTTTTTTCCTTAAATTTATGGACCCAAATTATCTATTATGAAACAATCGATCCTATTTTCGACAGCTTTCCTACTGTTATTTTCCTGCGTGGAAACAGACTATGTCAACGACCGTGTTGATCCTAAAATATTCATTTCAAATCCTTTATTAGAGCTGAAAAAAGGAGGTGATGAGTATCCATTTAAAATCGACTATTTCAATTATGTTGGTAAAGAAGTTGAAAACCCTAAAGTAAGCTGGACTAGCAGTGATCCCGCCATTTTAGAGATCACAGAAGATGGACTCGCAACTGGAATAGATTTCGGAACTGCAACCGTAACGGCAACCCTGATTACATCTGAAGAAGCTCAGACAATTATTAGCAAGGACGAAGTTATTGTTTCAATGGCTACATTGAAAGAGTCCCTAGAATTCGTAGGGAAAATTATTTCAACGAGTTCGTATCAACTGGGAGGAAGCTACGCTTTGGCAGCACTTAATGATGGCGGGATAAAGCTTACCCTTAAAGAAGATTACGAAGCCTCCACAAGTCTGCCTGGACTGTACATTTACCTTGGCAATAACCCTAAATCTATTGCCGATGCGCATGAGATAGGGCCCGTCACTGTTTTTCAAGGCGCTCATTTTTACGACTTACCGACCATTGATCTTTATGATTATAACTACATCTTGTACTGGTGCAAACCGTTTGGAGTGAAGGTTGGAGAAGGTCAAATAAAATAACCCCCCTATTATGAAAAAAACAATTCTATTAAGCCTGCTTTTCGTGTTTTCGTGTCAATTTATGAGCCATGCCCAATGGTTAGAAAAAAAAGAAGACGGGTATTTCAAGCTAGGCACTTGGTCGCTAATTGCCGATCAACATTATACAAATACTGGAGAGATTGATCCCAACGCCACTCGTGGTACTTTTAATTTAAATCTGTATGCAAAATACGGTCTTTCCGAAAACTGGAATGTAATTACATACATCCCTTTTTATGTGAAATCATACCAAAACCATCAAGTGTCTCAAGTCACAGGCGATGAACTCCAAAAGGGTGAAGAATTTAGTAGTTTTGGAGATATGGATTTAGGGATAGAATATCGCTTATTTAAAAAATCCAAGCATGCCTTTTCTGCGGTTCTAACGTTAGGAATTCCATCGGGAAATAACAACGCAGGAAGCGATGGCAGTTATCAAACGGGCGATGGCGAATTTAACCAAGAAATTCGATTCAATGCTGGAACCTCTTTTAAAATCTCTACACGCTCTTTCTACGCTAAAGCCTATCTTGGGTTTAACAACAGAACCGAGAATTTTTCAGATGAAATCAGAACTGGATTCGAATTGGGAACGAGCTTTTTTCAAAAAAAACTACTTCTATTAATGCGTTCTAACATTGTGGAATCCTTGAGAAATGGCTCCTTAAATGCTGCCAATAGTAATGGGAGTGTTTTTGCAAACAATGTAGAATTTGCAGGACTTGGTGGAGAAATCGCTTGGAAATTTACAGAAAACTTGGGCGTCAGTTTGGGGTATGAAGGGGCCGTCTCTGGAAGGCTTATTTATGCGTCTCCTAGTTATTTCGCTGGACTATTTTATTTACTTAAATAAGAAGTTTGAAGGTGCCTTATTTATGTTTACTTTTATAAAAACTAAAACACCCATAAATGAAAAAATTCATATCGCGTCTCGTTATCCTAATTGCGGTACTGATCGCCGCTCTTTATATTACGGACACAACTTATATTATAAAAGCCGTCCGAACGATCTATTTTAATGGCCATACGACCGCATTTCTTGATGACTATACGTTTTCTGAAAATAAGACTGTTAAAACCGGAAAATCTAAGGCATGGCCACTCCACAAAAACTACAATAAAATTCCTGCCACTCAGAAACTTTTAGACCTTCACAAAACACAAGGAACTGTCGCATATTTAATTATTAAAAATGACAGTCTTTTGTATGAGGCGTATTATGATGGCTACAACGAAGACTCGAGAAGTAATTCATTTTCTATGGCAAAAAGCTATGTGAGTGGTCTTTTAGGAAAAGCAATAATGGAAGGGGTTATAAAAAGTTTAGAGCAGCCAGTAAGTGACTTTTTTCCACAATACAAAGAAGGACTTGGCGCTAAAGTAACTGTTGGGGATCTTGCGTCCATGGCATCAGGATCGAGTTGGGACGAATCTTACTACTCGCCTTTTTCTATCACAACAAAAGCGTATTATGGAGAAAACTTAGAAGACCTTACTCTTGGCCTAACAACCGAAATTGAATCTGGACAGGCTTTCAAATACGCTAGTGGCGACACTCAGTTATTGGCGATGGTGATTGAAAAAGCAACTGGGAAAAAACTATATGATTACCTGTCAGAGAGTTTTTGGATCCCTCTAGAAAGTGAAAACGAAGCCCTTTGGCAGGTAGATAGCGAAACCAATGCGATGGTAAAAGCATACTGTTGTATTGCTACCAATGCTAAAGATTTTGCACGCTTTGGAAAACTCTATAAAAATCATGGAAAATGGAATGGCAAACAAATTTTAGATTCCACTTTTGTTGCAAAATCTATTCAGCCACGTTTTAAGGAAACTCCAAAATATGGGTACGGATGGTGGTTGCGAAAAACAGAAGACAAATCATTTTTTATGATGGAAGGCCACCTAGGACAATGTGTGATTGTGGAGCCAACAGATGATCTTATTGTCGTGCGTCTTGGCCATGCAAAAGAATCGTTTGATCATGATCCATACAATGGTGACATCAGTGTTTATATTGAAGAAGCCTATAAAATGTTATCCAATGATCCACAAACTAAACCTTGAAAATCTACTTTTTTTAGACATTGAAACGGTTCCAGAAACCGGAAATTTTTCTGACCTTTCCAAAGAAAAACAACAACTTTGGGAGCAGAAATCAAAATACCAACGCAAAGAAGACTACAGCCCAGAAGCCTTTTATGACCGTGCTGGGATTTGGGCAGAGTTCGGAAAAATCGTTTGCATCTCTGTCGGCTATTTTACCTTTATAGATTCTGAACGCCACTTTAGAGTCACGTCTTTTTATGGGGAGGAACACGCCCTTCTTTTAGAGTTTAAAACACTGATTGAAACGCATTTCTCCAAACCCAAACACTTACTCTGCGCTCATAATGGAAAAGAATTTGACTTCCCGTACATTGCTCGACGAATGATCATTCACGGAATTGAACTCCCCTTAAAATTAAATTTATTCGGCAAAAAGCCCTGGGAGGTCCCGCATTTGGATACCCTAGAATTATGGAAATTTGGAGACTTTAAACATTATACGTCTCTAAAATTATTAACCAGTGTATTGGGAATCCCTTCCCCAAAAGATGACATTGATGGCAGTGAAATTTTCCGAGTTTACTATGAAGAAAATGATGTTCAGCGCATTGTGACCTATTGCCAAAAAGACACCATAGCAGTCGCACAAATTATACTTCGACTCCGCGGAGAAGCCCTATTAGAAACGGCTGAAATTGCTTATATTTAAGCAATGAATAAATCGCCTGTTCTTAGTGTTCAAAACCTTCGGGTCGCTTTTCAATCCAATACAACTTTGAATGAAGTGCTTCATGGCATCTCTTATGATGTATTTCCAAATGAAATTCTTGGGATTGTTGGTGAATCTGGGAGTGGAAAATCGGTAGCTTCGCTAGCTATCATGGGCTTATTACCACCAAAAAATAGTGTGATTTCTTCGGGAGAGATTCTATTTAATTCTGAAGACATACTTAACTATTCTCAAAAACAACTCGAGGAGCTGCGTGGGCAAAAAATAGCCATGATATTTCAAGAACCTATGAGCGCTCTAAACCCGTCAATGAACTGCGGGAAACAAGTGGAAGAAATTTTACTTCAACACACTAACATCACAAAAAAAACGGCAAAGGAAGAAGTGATTCGTTTGTTTAATGCTGTTAAAATTCCTGAACCAGAAAGCAGCTTTAAAAAATATCCACACGAAATATCTGGTGGCCAACAACAGCGGGTCATGATTGCCATGGCCATTGCCTGTAAACCGGATATTCTAATCGCAGACGAGCCAACCACCGCTCTAGATGTAACTGTTCAAAAGGATATCATTTCGCTGTTAAAGACACTTCAAAAAGAATTCAAAATGAGTGTCATTTTTATCAGTCATGATTTGGCTTTAGTTTCTGAAATTGCGGATCGCATCCTAGTCATGTATAAAGGCTCTATTGTCGAAAAAGGCGAGACAAAAACAGTCTTTAAAAACCCCGAAGAAGACTATACAAAAGCATTGATCGGTGCACGCCCAACCTTAAAATCGCGCTTAAAACAATTGCCAACCATCAGCGATTTTTTATCAAACACAATTTCGAAAAGCATCATTTCAAAAACAGATCGTGCTAAAAAACACGAAGAAATTTATAGCCAAGCGCCTTTGATGGAAGTGATAAATCTTGAAAAAACATACTTTTCCAAACCCTCTTTTTTTGGCACAAAAACAGCATTTAAAGCCGTAGATGATGTCAGCTTTAAGGTCTACCCAGGCGAAACACTGGGGCTTGTCGGAGAATCTGGATGTGGTAAATCGACTCTTGGAAAAGCAATTCTTCAACTGGACAAAGCCACTGCTGGAACTCTGAAATACAAGGGGGTCGACATTACCAATCTTTCTAAAAAAGAATTGCGGTCGTTACGTAAAGACATTCAGATTATTTTTCAGGATCCGTATGCATCCCTAAATCCGCGTCTTACTGTTGGAGCTGCCATCATGGAGCCCATGAACGTCCATAAGTTATTCTCATCAGATGAAGAACGCAAAGCAAAAACCATAGAAATTTTAGAGAAAGTGGGCTTAGAAGCATCTCATTTTGACCGGTATCCTCATGAGTTTTCTGGTGGACAACGGCAGCGTATTGGAATAGCGAGAACCATTGCCGTACAGCCAACCTTAATTATTTGTGACGAATCGGTATCTGCCTTAGATATTTCGGTGCAAGCACAAGTGCTAAATTTATTGAATTCTCTTAAAGACGATTATGGATTTACCTATATTTTCATCTCCCATGATTTATCGGTTGTAAAATTTATGTCCAATCAATTAATGGTCATGAATCAAGGAAAAATAGAAGAGATTGGAGAGGCAGATGCTATTTATGAATCGCCTCAAAAGGTGTATACTAAAGCTTTGATCGACGCCATTCCGAAAGGGTTATAACACCATTTCTGGAACGATTCCTTCAATAATTAAATGGCCTTCGGTCGCTTGTTGTATGGTTTCTACAGAGATTCCAGGAGCACGTTCTAAGAGTTTAAAACCGTCTTTGGTGACTTCCAAAACTGCTAAGTTGGTGACGACTTTTTTGACACAGCCAACCCCCGTCAACGGCAATGAGCAACGTTTCAAAAGTTTAGATTCGCCTTTTTTATTGGTGTGCATCATCGCGACAATAATATTTTCGGCACTAGCCACCAAGTCCATAGCGCCTCCCATCCCTTTAACCATATAACCTGGGATTTTCCAATTGGCTATATCACCATTTTCTGAAACTTCCATAGCGCCTAAGATTGTGAGATCTACGTGCTTGCCACGGATCATAGAGAAGCTAGTCGAGGAGTCAAAATAGCTAGCGCCGTCAAGGGCGGTAATGGTTTGTTTTCCAGCATTTATGAGGTCTGCATCTTCTTCGCCATCCAAAGGGAATGGGCCCATTCCTAAAATCCCGTTTTCGCTTTGAAATTCGACTTCTATATCTTGACGAACAAAGTTAGCGACGAGCGTCGGAATCCCGATTCCAAGATTGACATAGTAGCCATTTTTGACTTCTTTAGCAATTCGTTTTGCAATTCCGGTTTTGTCTAGCATGATTCTAATGTTTATCTAACGGTTCGTTTTTCAATGCGCTTCTCGTAATTTTTTCCTTCAAAAATGCGTTGTACAAAGATGCCTGGAATATGAATTTGGTTGGGGTCAAGCGCACCTACAGGTACTAATTCTTCAACCTCAGCCACCGTAATGATTGCGGCCCCACACATATTGGGATTAAAATTTCTTGCTGTACCTTTAAATATTAAATTCCCTGCCGCATCCCCTTTCCATGCTTTCACAAAAGAAAAATCGGCCTTAAACGCCATTTCCAAAACGTACATTTTACCATCAAACTCGCGTGTTTCTTTTCCTTCCGCTACTTCAGTTCCGTAGCCAGCAGGCGTATAAATAGCGGGAAATCCTGCTTGTGCAGCACGACAACGTTCGGCCAGGGTTCCTTGAGGAATCAGTTCGACATCCAATTCCCCCGAAAGCATTTGACGCTCAAACTCGTCATTTTCTCCAACATAAGAGGCGATCATTTTTTTAATCTGATGGTTTTGAAGTAATAACCCAAGCCCAAAATCATCGACTCCTGCATTGTTAGAAATACAGGTGAGGTCTTTAACAGCCATATCAGCCAGTTCAGAAATCGCATTTTCAGGGATCCCACACAGTCCAAAACCACCAAGCATAAAGGTCATTTCGCTAGAAACACCTTTAAGCGCTTCTTTAACATTCGCTACTTGTTTGTTTATCATCGTTTTAATTTAGGATAAAAAAGTACAAAAAAAATCTTGTTAATTGGTCGGTTTGACTAGAAATCGAAATCTGGTGTAATCGTCGTATTATCATTTGGAATGATGTCGCCTTCTTCATTAATGGATTCACAATCAACTTCAATGGTGAGTTCTTCAGGGGCCAAGAATTCTTCTTTTGAAATATTCAAATCCTCGAGTTCATAACAGCTTCGCATAAAATTAGCCCAAATAGGAAGTGCCATCGAAGCCCCTTGTCCGTACGTAATTGACTTGAAGTGGGTCGCTCGGTCTTCGCCTCCAACCCAAACACCCGTCACTAAATTAGGAACCATCCCCATGAACCAACCATCACTTTGGTTTTGTGTGGTTCCTGTTTTTCCAGCAATTGGATTTTTGAATTCATACGGGTAGCCTGTAATAATTTCTTTATAAACGAGTTGATTTTTAGCGGCACTGTGTCGTAGTCGCTGACCAGAGCCAAATTGCGTCACACCTTCCATCAGTTTGACAGTCACATAGGCGACTTCTTTACTGAGAACATCTTTGGTTTCAGGGGAAAATTGATACAGTATGGTGCCACTTTTATCTTCGATATGCGTGACCATCACTGGTTTTGTATAAACACCTTGATTTGCAAAGCTAGAGTATGCGGCGACCATTTCGTAGACACTTAAATCGGGGGTTCCAAGCGCAATAGATGGAACTGCAGGAATTTTTTGTTGGACCCCTAAACTATGAGCTAGATTAATCACGGGCTGTGGCCCAATTTCATTCATCAATCGAGCGGTGATCGTGTTTCTAGAATTTGCTAATGCAGATTTTAATGTTTCGAAGCCTCCATAGTTCCCGCCAGAGTTTTTGGGAGCCCATGGTTTCATGTTTCCATGTTTGAGCGCTTCAATGGTGATTTGAGATTTCGGGAAAGTATCACATGGCGATAAATGCAGTTGATCAATCGCTGCAGCATATACAAAAGGCTTAAAGGTAGAGCCTACTTGACGCTTTCCTTGTTTGACCATGTCGTATTGGAAATGCTTATAATTAATCCCGCCAACCCAAGCCTTTACATGGCCGGTTTGAGGCTGCATAGACATCATTCCTGTTCTTAAAAAAGTTTTGTAATAACGCATCGAATCTAAGGGCGTCATTATGGTGTCTATTTCATTGTTTTCTGAAGTCCATGAAAATATTTTCATAGGAACTGGCTTTTTAAACGAGGCTCTGATTTCCGCCTCTGATTTTTTAAGATCATACTTCATTTTTCGCCAACGTTCTGAACGTCGCATGCCACTATTTAATAAGCCTGTGATTTCCTTTGGTTTTAAATCTAAAAAGGGGGCGGTTCGATTTCGTTTTGGTGTGTTTTGAACAAAAAATTCTGCTTGTAAATTGGCCATGTGTTCTTTGGAGGCTATTTCTGCAAAGGTTTGCATCCGCGAATCGATCGTGGTGTAAATTTTTAAACCGTCTTTATAGATATTATATGTATCGCCATTTGGTTTTGTGTTTTGAGGGTTGTTAACCCATTCTTTCATAAACCCTCTAAGGTACGCTCTAAAATAGGTCGCGATCCCTTCACGATGCGATTCTGGTGAATAGTTGAGTCCTAAAGGCAATTGTTGAAGTGAATCTTTGAGCGTTTCATCAATAAACTCGTATTTAGCCATTTGATTTAACACCACATTTCGTCGGTTTCTAGTCCCTTCTGGATTTCGTTTTGGTCGCGGGTTGTAAAGCGACGAATTTTTAAACATTCCTACTAACATCGCAGATTCGTTGATATTTAAATCTTTGGGTTCTTTTCCAAAATAAATTCTGGATGCGGATCGAATCCCGTCAGCATTATTTCCAAAATCATAGATATTAAAATATTGAGCAATAATTTCTTCTTTGGTGTATTGGCGTTCTAAACGCGTGGCAATGACCCATTCTTTAATTTTTTGAGTGATTCTACCAAATGTGTTTCGAGAGCCTTCTCCGTGAAAAAGTTGTTTGGCTAATTGTTGGGAAATGGTACTTGCACCCCCGCCTTTACCGAGTTTGACCACTGCTCGCAATGTCCCTCTTGCATCGATTCCTGCGTGCTCGTAATAACGAACATCTTCAGTGGCAACAAGGGCCTCAACAAGATGCTTTGGAAGTTCAGTATACGCGACAGGAGTCCGATTGTCTTCGTAATAAAATTTCCCAAGGGTTTTACCGTCAGATGAAATAATCTCAGTGGCTAAATTGGTGCGAGGATTTTCAAGTGCTGTATGATCTGGCATCGACCCAAAAAGCCCAAAAGACGCTAAAATAAAAACGAAAAAAGCACTCACAAGAAGCGCTAAAAAACCCATCCAAAACCAACGAATTGGTTTTGAAAAATTAGGAGAGGATGTCTTTTTTTTTGCCATAATCGCTAGTTATTTATTTGGAGATTCAATACTAAAACCGACATCAATAATACCTTCTAACTGAGCAACTCCTTTGGATTCTCCCCGATGACGCATTGCTTGTTGGATGTGTATTTGATAAGACCCTTGTTCCGTAAATACAAAAGGCATTTTATGACCTTTAATCCAAAGCTTGTGCTCTTTTATTGAGGTAAATCCGGTTCCTAGAAGCTCGCCATTCGGTTTGGCCATTTTATATTCTAAAGTATCTTTAGTGACTTTTCCGTTCGGGTAATTTAATTCAACTACTAAAAATAAATTACTAAATTTATAGTCTGTAGTCGTTCTTAAATTAATAAATAAATCATATGGATTGATGGTGTCCGGCGCAATAAAATCATAGCTAATCGTTTGCTGTTTATCCCAGCTGTCTAGAATAGACGTATAGCGGTCAAACGGCTTATTTTGTTGGCATGAAAATGCTACAAAAGCAAAAAGAAGGATCCATAAAGCAGGTTTACTTTGCATTGTTATTCTGGGGTCTTGGTTTTTTGTTATTTCTGTTGTTTCTATTATTATTCTTACGTTTGTTATTTTTTGAACGGCTTTGATTTTTAGGTTTATCAAATCGAGTTAAACTATCTTGTCCAACAACGTTTTCAAAATCTACTTTAGTATCAACAATTAGTTCAGAGGCATACTCTTCTAAACTTGCAACCTTTTCCTTTTTAGTGTTTTTTGCAATAATTTCATTGGCTTGATCTGTGGTAAGAACGTGCCAATTCATCCATTCGCCTTCGTATGCATACCACATATGACCTTTAAAAATATCTGTTTTTTGACAAACGGCGGTTCCTTTTTCTGTTCTTAATTTAACCTCTGTTTTGGGAAAGGATTTTAAAGCATCTAAATACGCGTCTAATTCATAATTTAAGCAACATTTGAGTTTTCCGCATTGACCGGCTAACTTTAACGGGTTTAATGACAATTGCTGGTAGCGCGCTGCAGAGGTGTTTACCGATCTGAAATCGGTCAGCCAAGTAGAACAACACAATTCTCGACCACAAGAACCAATCCCCCCAAGTCGAGCCGCTTCCTGACGCAGTCCGATTTGCTTCATTTCGATTCGCGTTCTAAATTCTCGAGCAAACAATTTGATGAGTTCTCTAAAATCTACACGCTCATCTGCTGTGTAATAAAACGTTGCTTTACTCGCATCGCCCTGAAATTCAATGTCAGAGATTTTCATTTTCAGCCTTAAATCAATCGCAAATTGTCTTGCTTTGACTTTCATCAGCTCTTCTTTTTCTCTTGCTTCTACCCAAATATCAATATCTCTTTGGGAAGCTTTTCTATAAATCTTAAAAACGTCTTCGGGTTTCTCAGAGATTTTTTTGCGTTTCATTTGAACTTTAACCAATTCGCCCGAAAGGGTTACCATACCAATATCATGTCCAGAGGCCGCTTGAGTCGCCACCACATCTCCGATACTTAAAGTTAAATTTTCAGTGTTTTTGTAATATACTTTTCGGCCGTTTTTAAAACGAACTTCTACCCAATTAAAAGGGGTTGCACCAGTAGGAAGTGTCATGTTTGAAAGCCAATCAAAAACAGTGAGTTTGTTACAGCTATCTGTACCACATGTTCCATTGTTTTTACAGCCTTTAGGTTGGCCATCTTTCCCTGTTGAGCAACTTGTACACCCCATAATTTATATATATTGAATTTGTCAATGCCACAGGCATTACAAATGCGGATTAATTTTTTGATCGAAAACGTAAATATAAGATTATTTTGAGGACTTAAAAAATCTATTGTGCTCTCTTAAATCAAGAATGTTTCGGCTTTGCTAAGGTCTCAAAAATATTTCTGAGATCTTTCTTGTATGGCAAGTGATCGGCACGACCTTTTTTAAAAATATCATTACTATTTCCTTGGCCTTTTCTCAATTCCTTTTGTGCTTCGGGTGACAATCGACTAACTTCCATACAATTTGTGGAACAGCAGTTTTCCATTGCTTCTTTACAAGTATCGCATTGAATAAATAATAAGTGGCAAGCTGCATTGGCACAATTCACATGAATATCCGCAGGTTCTCCGCATTGGTGACAATTTGCAATGACATCCTCCGAAATTTTTTCGGCGCGTCTTTGATCAAATACAAAATTTTTCCCAATAAATTTATTTTCAACTCCTTGATCTGCTGCTTGTCGGGCATAGTTAATAATCCCACCTTCCAATTGATATACGTTTTTAAATCCTTTATGCTTGTAATAAGCACTGGCTTTTTCACAGCGGATTCCGCCAGTACAATACATCACCAATTTTTTGGTTTCTTTATAATCTCTAAGATCTTCTTCGATCAAATCTAAGGATTCTCTAAAGGTATCTACGTCAGGCGTGACTGCATTTTTGAAATGACCAATTTCGCTTTCATAATGGTTTCTCATGTCCACCACCACCGCATTTTCATCTTCAATAAGTGCATTAAATTCTGATGCATTAACATGGATTCCTCTGTTTGACGCATCAAATGTTTTGTCATTCAAACCATCAGAAACAATTTTATCACGAACCTTTACTTTTAGTTTTAAAAACGAAAATAAATCGTGCTCAATCGCGATATTAATCCGAACGTTTTCTAAAAAAACAATGGTATCTAAATGATTTTTAAAGGCTTCCAAATTATCAGCCGGCACAGAAAGTTGTGCATTGATCCCTTCGTGTGCGATGTAAATTCGCCCTAAAACGTCAATGCTATCCCAGAAAATAAATAAATGGTTTCTAAGCAACTCGGTGTTGCCAATTTTTGAATACTTGTAGAAAGAGATGGTCAAGCGATCTTTGCCTGCTTGTTGGATGAGTTCCGCTCTTTCAATATTGCTTAAGGTATTGTACAGTTGCATGCTATACTAATTTTAAGTTCATAATGATTGAAGTACAAATGTAGTAATTTTTAGAACATACGCTGTAAATGCGACTAAAAAGCGTTCATAAATAATACAAAAAGGTTCGTTAAATTTTAAAAACTTTACAAAAGATATGCTATTTTAGCAGGAAGAAAGAATTAGATACAAAAGAACTATGAGCAGCGAAAAAGATGCAAAATTAAAAGCCCTCAAGCTAACATTAGACAAGCTTGACAAAGCGTACGGAAAAGGGACCGTAATGAGAATGAGTGATGCTCCAGTGGTGGATGTAGAAGTAACCTCATCAGGATCTTTAGGATTAGACATCGCCTTGGGCGTTGGAGGTTACCCTAGAGGTCGTGTGGTTGAAATATATGGCCCTGAATCTTCAGGAAAAACGACCATGACATTACACGCAATTGCCGAAGCTCAAAAAGCGGGTGGTATTGCAGCGTTTATTGATGCAGAACATGCTTTTGATCGTTTTTACGCTCAAAACTTAGGCGTTGATATTGATAACCTTATTATTTCTCAGCCTGATAATGGTGAGCAAGCCTTAGAAATTGCCGATAATTTAGTGCGTTCTGGCGCCATTGATATGGTGGTGATTGATTCTGTGGCTGCACTGACGCCAAAAAGTGAAATTGAAGGCGAAATGGGCGATTCTAAAATGGGTCTTCATGCCCGTTTGATGTCTCAAGCTTTACGAAAATTGACGGGATCGATCAGTAAAACAAACTGTACGATGATCTTTATTAACCAATTACGTGAAAAGATTGGAGTGATGTTTGGGAACCCTGAAACAACGACGGGTGGTAACGCCTTAAAGTTTTATGCATCTATCCGTCTAGACATTCGTCGTTCGACTCAAATAAAAGATAGTGACGGCAATGTGCTAGGAAACAAAACACGTGTGAAAGTCGTAAAAAACAAAGTGGCACCACCGTTTCGTTTAGCAGAATTTGACATCATGTATGGTCAAGGCGTTTCTAAAGTTGGAGAAATTTTAGATGTGGCCGTCGAGCACGAGATCGTTAAGAAAAGTGGCTCGTGGTTTAGCTATGAAGACACAAAATTGGGTCAAGGTCGCGATGCTGTGAAGCAAATGATTAAAGACAATCCAGAGTTGATGGATGAACTAGAAGCAAAAATAAAAGTAGTTTTGAAAGCTGAAGCTTAAAAAAAATAAACTTTATTAAAAATCCCGATTCGTCGGGATTTTTTTATGCCTTTAAATCTGCTTCCAAAGAATTTGAAATGAGGCTAAAAACTTTTTTGCTTAATTCCGCAGTATCCTCAATTGTCAAGTTTTCAGTAGAGATCGTTGGATGTACTTGTGCGCGCATTTTTCCTGGGCTTCCACTAAAAAACGTATAGGACAAACGTTTTTTGTTATCAAAAAAAGTAATGGGCACTAGTGGTACTTGATGATTGATTGCCAATCGAAACGCGCCTGCTTTAAAGCGATCTAAAACAACGGACTCTTCTGGCACCCCTCCTTCTGGGAAAATACAAATACTGGACCCTTGCTTAATACGTTTTTGGGCTCTCATAAAAACAGCTTGACGGCTTTTTGCACTGCTTCTATCCACCAAGATACAAGTCCGTTTATAGAAAAATCCGAAAATAGGGATTTTAACCAATTCTTTTTTCCCAATAAACACAAAGGGGTGGTTCTTAAACGCCACGAACATGAGCATGATGTCCGCCATGGAAGTGTGGTTGGCTACAAACACATAGCTTTGTCCTTTAACGAGGGGCCCTGATCGCTTCACAGTCCAATAATGCCCCATTCCGATGAGGATACACTTGGCCCAAATTCTGGCCAACTTGAAAAAGAAGGGATGCCATTTTTGTTTTAATACGGACAAAAACAATAAAGGAAACATGGTCAGAATTGGCAGGGCTACAAGCACATAAAACCAAATTCGGTACAAAAGCCACAAGGGATATTTTATAATTTTCATG
>Ga0209198_1000293_pt1 | contig 47137 bp, 74 predicted proteins | sample COGITO_mtgs_1105_2_FD_184804 | JGI IMG/M metagenome (GOLD analysis project Ga0209198, IMG submission 184804) | Pelagic marine microbial communities from North Sea - COGITO_mtgs_110519 (SPAdes) (version 2) | ecosystem: Environmental > Aquatic > Marine > Epipelagic ...
TAATTGGGAAGAAATTGATGACGAATTAATTCAAAGAGAGGCAACAATTTCCGTAGCAAATGGAGAGTATGATAATTGGGATCATGCTTATGAATCTCATTGGGATATGTGGGAAAGTGGAGATTTAATCTTGACAGAATCTTTTTAATCGTTTATTGTACTGAAATGAACAAAAGATATATAGTCAGACATTGCTCATCAGAAGATAAAAGATGGTATGAAGCTCATTATTCAGCAGGAGCAACTTCAAATCCAAGACTTTTCTCTATTGATGATTATGGGAAGTTTTTACAATTTACCGATTTGCTAGATCAAAGCGGATATAATTATATAGAAAATGAGGACGATTATTAATGAATTACACAACAGAAAAAATTAGTTTTAATGTTCCAACAAATGGTGGAGATCAATATCGTTTGTATGAATGCGTAGATCAAATCGCTGATCTTATTGATTTGTATTTTGGTACTGCAATAGAAGATACTACAAATATACATAGATTAGTTGACGAAGAACTTGTTGTGGCAATGAGAAGACAAGCTAGAGAAAATGAATTAGAAAATATAAATGGGGGAAGTAAATAATGAGACACACAATTCAAATACATAAAGACAACGATTACCCACAACACGACAAGATTTTAGTTCCTGTTCTTTTTTCCTTGACAGACGAAGGCAAAAGAGTTTATGATGTTGAACTTATGCACGACATATTAAAAGATCACATCGAATCAATAGTTGAACACGAAAAACATTATGATTAAAAAATTAGAAGGCGCAAAAACTTTTCAAGAAATATTCCACCTTTACATAGGTGAACTTGGGGGCGCAGATACAACAATGTCTTTCGAGAAACATATAGCAAAGAAATCTTTTATGAATCTAGCTGAATTTTTAGATAATAGCCCATTAAGCGTTTCGCAATGGGGACAAATAGACAGAGACAAAGAAAAAACAAACAACACACTATGAACGAAGTAATAGAATTAATAGAAGAAAAAATTGAAGAAATTAAAAACTACTCTATATCTAACCAAGAAGACGAATCTCAATACATGAAAGAATTAGATGCTTTTGAGGAGATGCTAAGAGTAATTGAAGATTTTTAAAAAAAAGTGTTGACATTATCACAACCATCAGTCATACTTCAATCATAGTTTAATTTATCACATACAACAAACACACAAAATGATTATCACACAAGAAAGAAAAAAAGTAGTTCAGTCTCACGATTTTGACTCAGTCAACTGCACCATTGATGCAGAAGATATGCGTTATGTAGCATCATTGTTACGCAACAATTATTCCAACACTCGTCTTGCAGTAGTTCGTGAAGTTACTGCTAATGCACTTGATGCCAACCTTGAAGCTAATTCAGATCGTCAAATCGAGATCAAATTGCCAACTAAAATGAATCCTACCTTTGCGGTTCGTGACTTTGGTGGAGGGTTAAGTCAAGAAGATGTATTTGGTCTTTACTCTAAGTATGGTAAGTCAACCAAGCGCACATCAAACAATTACATTGGCGCATTTGGTATCGGCAAGTTTGCTCCTCTTTCTTATGGCGAAAACTTCACTTGTGTTTCTTATAATGGTGGAATGAAATCTTCTTATAACATCTTTGTTAATGATGATGATGACACAAAGATTGTTAGATTATTTGAAGAACCAAGTTCTGAGCCAACAGGATTAAGCATCGAGGTTGCAGTATCAGATGATGATATTTCAAAATTCCAAGAAGTTGTCCAAGATTTCTTCCGATTCTTTAGTGCGGATGAAATGCCAAAATTCATTGGAGTCGAAGAAGATTTCATCAAAGCGCCCGAATATGTGCTTAAAGATGATAATGACGAATGGTTTTTCTTGAAGGATGATAATAATTATTACAACAGAACCGCTCATGTAATTATGGGTAGAGTTTCCTACCCTCTTGATCGTGGTTCTATGAGTGTAGAAAACTACATTTCAGATGATGGTAAAGTCAATCTTATTAATCAACTTTTAAGCGAATCTAATTTTTACATCAGAGTTCCTGTTGGTTCAGTAAAGTTGCACCATAGTAGAGAATCCTTGGAATACAATAAGTCAACTCAAAAAGAAATTTGCGCTCAATTACTTAAAGCAAGCAATTCTGTACAAGAAATAGCTAAAGCAAAACTTGCTGATTCAGAAGATTTATTTGATGCCAAGCGCAACTATGCCAAGGTAATTAATGCCTTACCTTATAGCATTAAAAGAATTTTAGAGAATAGTTTTGAATGGAAAGGTGTTAGTATTGAAAGTCCTATGTTTCAAGTTGACTATAAAATGCAAGATGAGATTAGAATCCAAGAGTCTTCAAAGATTTATGATTCTAACTCTCGCAATGGCTTTAAAGTTCAAACAAAAGCGACTACTCGTGCCTATTGTCAAGACAAATCTATGTTCTTGATTCACGATGTTGATTCAAGTCATGGCAACAATTTAAGAGTTCGTACATTGATGAACGAGAATCCCGACTTGGAAGTGGTTTATATTATTACTCCTATCACTAAATTGGGTGATGCGCACATTAAGCAAGAATGGCATTTTGGTAAGATTGATGCCAAGCATATCGCTCGTACATCTATTGTTGAGAAAGAAAAAATAATAAAGACCAAAGTATCGGGTTCTAAAAGTAGAGCAAATGTCGCTTTATTCAAAATGAACAAGAGTAATCGTGTACATAGAAATGCAGATTATTGGGTCAATGCTGAAATAAATTATAGTCTTGACAAGGTTGAAGGTTCTATTGATGGCAAATTGCTTTATGTTCCAATTAAAAATTCAAAAATTGACCATGACAGATTTGCGCTAAATGATGTTCAGCATAAACTTATCAATATCGTTAATTGCGCAGAAGATAATTCGCAAGAAAAAACAATCGAATTATTCGGAGTAAGAACAGGAGATGTTAAAAAGCTTGACAAAGATGTATGGGTATCTTTCTTTGACTACTATGTTGATTATAGTAAAAATGTAATCAAGAAAAACAAGAAAGAGTCTGTTATATTTGCTGATAATAGAGTATATAACAAATCAACAAAACTTGGCGCACTTGGTTACAATATTGGCAGAATTTTTCAAAATACAAACTTCAAGCATGAATTACCAAAAGATCATTTAGTTGCTATCTGCCATAATTCTTGGAATACTTTTCAAGGTAACATTGACAATATAGTCAGAGAGGCTTATTTATACCTATCTGTAAGTAATCAGAATTGGCTTGACATTCATGTAAAACCATCCATGACCAAGGACGAAGTCGAAGATTGCTTTGAGACTTTAAGCAAGAACTATCCTTGCCTTAAAATGATGTCTCAAGCAGTTTCAAGTTGGGGCGATTTAGATGAACTACCAATCATTTTAGACTATATTACTTTGTGTGATAAAAACAGAGAGGGGGAAGGGTGATAACTTCCCTCTCTCATCTTTCTAAAAATAAACACTTGACATTAAATAGAAAATCAATATACTAGAACATATTATTAATTATAGAAGTAAAACAAAAAACATTATGAATAAAGTACCATATACAATTAGCGACAATTCAATCACCATCTTTTGGGAAGGCAAGCCTTACACTTTGCGCTCAGATCATGCTAACTTTAAACTTGCCGAGAAAGCTATTCTTGATGCTCGTTACGATGACCTTGGAGACTTATTAGATATTTCTAAGGCGGTTGAAAACTTCGTTGAAGGAGAAATCGAGGTCAGGGATGAAATTGTTTACTACAAGGGTCATCGCTTGCATGGTGTCGTGGTTGACAAATTACTTGATATGCTTCGTTCGGGCATGAAGGACTCTGCTCCTCTCACCAACTTTATTACTCGCTTGCAAGCTAATCCAAGCGCCAATTCGGTCAATGAATTGTATTCCTTCTTGAGTTACAAGTCTCTTGCGACCACTCCCGAAGGTAAAGTTTTAGGTTACAAGGGTGTTCAAGGTAACTTTTGGAGTTCAACAGGCAACGCTGATACAATTGTTGTCCAAGGCGAGACTAATGATCGTCATCAAATTCTCAATGAGGTTGGATCGACAATCGAAGTTGCTAGAAGATGCGTTGACGACAACAAGGACAATCATTGTTCTTTTGGTCTTCATGTCGGTTCTTATGATTATGCTAACCAATGGGCAGGGAAAGATGGGCGCTTGCTTCTTGTTGAATTTGACCCACAAGATGCGGTATCAGTTCCAACTGATTGCGATTTTCAAAAATTAAGGGTTTCTAAGTACAAGGTAGTCTCTGACATCACAGGAACTCGCAAAGAGTTAGATACACCTGTCTACGAGGCTAATAAGCCTATCTATGGATCAGATGAGAGTGACTATCTTGACGAAGACGATTATGATTTTGACGATTATGACGAAGACGATTATGACGATTCAGATGATTTCGACATGGATCAAACAGAAAAAGAAGAAGAAAGAGACGATTTCTCTAACCTTGATCTTCGTGTTGTAATAACAAACTATGTCAATAATAAAATCGCAAAGAACGAAAGAGTTACAATTAATCATATTAATTCCTTGCAAGTTTGCAGAGATCATGGTACTCGTTGCGCAGACATTCTTGAGCTTGTGAGAGAGTTATCCTTCAATGTAGAAGATAATGACGATAAAACTATTAGCGCCTTGGAAGTATCTTAATGAGAGACATAAAGCAAGAAGTTATCGATAAAGCAATTAGATTTCGCGATGCTAGTTTAGCATTAGCAAAAAACCAATCTAAATTCTTTAAAGGCAAAGACATGAACAATCTAGGCGACCCCAAAGAATTCGCTAAATTCATGGATAAAGATGCTGATTTTAAAAAAAGTCAAGAAAATTCTCAAAAATTAATAGCTGAACTTTTTGCTTTACTAGATGAATTAGATGTGATAGAGGGTAGAGGAATTCAGAGATGATCTGCCAAAGCGTTAATAATTGTCATTTCTTTAATGAATTAAAAAAGCTAAGAGCGGAAACTCTTGAATCAACTAAATAATTTATCCCATAGGTATTGTAGCGCATTTTTACCCTATCCCAAGGGTTTTGTATGTGGTCAACTTCATCACCTTCTCAGTAACTACATAAAAGCTGAGATTTCTTTTTAAAAGCCTTGACACTTTCGGGGCATTATGTAATACTTCTATTATACATTAATCATCAACCAAAGATACAACATGACATATATATGGAACAGAGCAGAACGATCAAATGGCGCTCATAATATTACTAAACACTTTAATACATGGATCAGTAAACAAAAAAGATTATTTAATTTAACTACTAATCAAAATGATCGAAACAAAATACAAGCAACAATCAATAAACAAACAACAAATTACAACGAAGCAATAAAAATGCTAAATGATTCAAATAACAATAATACAACTCAAATTAAAGATAATAGCTAAAACAATAATTTGATTTATAAATTGATTAAATAGACATGACAAGTAATATCATCATAATTTGGTTAGTCTTATTGCCCCGATTATTGGGCAGTTTGATTGTTAAATACGCTTCATTAAGGACAGAGAGTCAAGCGATTCTCACGCATCCTCACAAGAGCAACGAAACCCCCATTTCTTACAGGAAATCCAAGGTTTAATACACCACAACCATTATAAACAATACTATAAGGATATAATAAGAATATAATAACTAAATTAAAACTTAAATATAAATTACAATATTAAAAAATAAGATGAAAATGTGATGTCGGCTTTTTAATTATTTATTTTAATTTTATATAGAAAAAGAAACAATAAGCAAATGAAACAGATAACCAAAACCCTCGCGCGATTAATAATAATAATTTATAATCTAATATTAAAATTCAGAAAGCCAAGTAATAATAAAAAAACAAAACCAAAAATAAAAACAGAACGAAATAGATTTGGCTATCCATTTTACAAATAATAATAAAAAAATACAATAAATAGCACCGCAAATAACAATTAAATATTTTAAATAATTTTAGAAAGTTTTAGCACATTTTAGTTTGTTTTAGTTTGCTTTAGCTTATTTAAGCAAATAATAATAAACAATAATATCAGTAACAATAATAAATAATTACAAATAAAAGCCCCGAAATAATAAAATTACAAATAAAATATTAATTAATAAGCCCCAAATAATAATAATAATTTAAAATAATAAATAGAAATGCCGAAAGATCCATCAGTTGAGTTCCTTGAGGGGCATCTAGAAAATAGTTTCAAGGAGTTGATGGAGGTCTACTTGATTAAAGACCTAGATTGGATCGAGACAGACGAGGGCGCTAGGGCAGTAGGTAAGCTAGCAGAGCCAACAGATGAGGGTTATACTGATAGCAATCTAGTAATGCTATTCCCCAATTATATAGAAGGTAAATATTAATAATTTTTTTGTTTAATTTTTAAATAATAGTTTTTTAAATTGTAATTTTGTTTTATTCAAATAAGTATATTATATTCTATTGTTTATTATGTTGAGTATAGCTTGTTTGTCACGCTCAGACATCGAGTCGTATTTATGTCGGGCATACTCTTCAATACGCATCCTTCTCTTTTCGGGCGAGCCATTAACTTCAGACATAACGAGTGAACTTGAAAGCGAATGTTCCAAATAATCAATTATCTTTGCTTTGTGTTTAGCTTGTTTCGCCAAAGAGGCAAGGTAGATGTTCTCCCTCTCTTGTTCACTAAGCCTTTCGTATGTAGTCTGCGCCCAATGAGCGGACACCAGTTTATGGGGTACGGCAAATTCGACCTCACCCACAAAGTTAACAAAGTAGTTTAATAAATAATTAATAATAATTTTCTTTTTTGTTTTATAATCCATGATTTATTTTACACCAACTAAATAAAAGTGTTGACTTTTTGCCCCGATTATTCATACTTGGTCAAATAATGAATTACAACTTAACAAATAACAAATAACAAATATGAGTTTAGCTAGAGATATAAATACAAAATTAGATGAAATAATTGATATTAAAAAAGAATTAACTAAATTAAAAAAAGAATTAAAAGCGGGCGCAAAGCTAACAACTCTAGCCACAGGCAAGACCGCATCAAAAGATGAGGCGCTAGAAGTCGTACACGGCATGATAGACGACCTTAAAGCACACTTGAATAAGCTAACCAACAATGGTCAGAACATTCGGGGCATCTTTAATAATGAATTCTACATTAATGATATGTTGCAAGATAAGAAAATACTAAAGGAATCAAGAAAAAGAAAAAAATAAGTGTTGACACGACACAAGAAGTCTATATAGTTAATCTTATCACCAACAATAACAACAACCAATAAAACCATGAGCAATTCAGCAAGAGCATCACACATCGCATCAAACATCTCCAAAGGAACTTACATCAAGCAGTTTAAGTTCGCCAACTATGGTTCAGTAGTAGAGGATTCTATTAAAGCCCAACAACGACAAGCGGATCGTAGATTGCTACAGATTCAAGCTCAACGAGCAAGGAGGGTTGCGTAATGGATGCCTCAATCAAGCCCATCAGCGACAAGGTTAGTATGTTTGCATCCAATAAAGAGTTGGAGGAACAATTAACCCCAAGAGAATTTTCTTTAGTTAAATTAGTTAAAGTAGAAGAATTCCTAGAAGATTTATATGGATCAACAATCTATCCACAAGTAAATGATATGTTCCCACCTAAAGATAGTTACAATAAAATAAAACTATTATTAAAAGAACTTCGCCAATTAAATAAATAACTTGACAAGTAATTAATATTATATATAGTTATACTTATGAATGAAACAAAAATAAAAACAATTGAATATGCCAAGAAATGGTTTGAATTAAATGATTATACTATCCATGAAGATGGAGAATCTTTCTGTCTCGCTATTGATGGGCATTCGTTTGAATTATCTGAGGAAGATATCTATTATCGCGCAGAATTATATCTTGAATCAGAAATGGAAGGACTAAGAGTATGAGTTGGGAAGAGCTAATGAATGCGGTTGTCTTGATAGAGAGTCATGATTTTGAGTTCTTTATCGTGGGCAACAGAGTTAAGGTTCGCCACAATACAGATCATTGCATTGATTTAGTGTTTGAAATAGAGACAGGATCAAACAAGAAAGACGCAGTCTACCAAAGCATCATTAAGTTTCAAAAGATAACAGGAATAAATATACTTAAATAATAATAAATTATGATATATAATAATAACTTTAAATACAAAGGACAATCAATAAACATACTAGTATGGAATAAAGATTATAAATTTCCAAAAAAGAACTTGACAAATAACAAATAATAGAGTATACTATATAAATCATTGAGAAAGCTAAACTCAATTAAATAAAATAAGCTTGATCTTTAACATTTTAAAAACTTTGGAAGGGCTTATAATCCTTCCTGTGGGTGACTGAATAAGCCTGTGATGAGCGGGCTAAAGTATGCAAATTCTCTGTGGTGGAGCGATAGAGTCCAATCGGATGAGTCGATGACGAATACCAAGTCTAATTTGTAGTGCGAAGTAGGAAACCATGAACTGATGTTCATCCCGAAAAGTCGAGGGTATACAGTAATCCCTTCCCACACCATTTTCATATTCTCGCCTCCTTTTCACTATTGAGGAGTCGAGTCTTTCTGTTGCGAGTTGGTTATTCGCTGTTTTGTTATTATGCCCCTCTTGCGTTAATCCGCAAGGGGGGTTTTTTATTTATTGACAAGCGCCACATTTCTGCCATACTCATATACATGATACCAATAATGAACAATGGATACAGAAGAAGAATTAACTCGCCACCATCACCATCGAGCATAAGATTCGTACAAGGACACATGGAGGATTCGTTCAAAGACTTAATGCGCACTTATGAATTGAAAGATTTATATTGGATTGACGATGAGCCAAACAACATTAGAGCAATAGGAGTTTTAACTCACCCAAAGGGCGGCTCCAAGGACAATTTAATTTTACTATTTCCGCCGTATTAATTTGACACAACCAACAAAAACACATATATTATACTTATGATTAAAACACTACTAAAAATTATATCCAAAGAGCAATTTTGCTTTATGGATGCTAACGACCTATCCACCCTAGAGGCAGAAATGCCTAACCTTCCGGTTCTGCTTCGCTTTGGTAGCTGCAGAAAGCAAGTAGACGCTTATAGGGCTAAGACAGAGATAGAGAACCAAGAAGCCTACGGCACGCACCTTCGGGATGTGTCCATCAGTAGCCAAGTGCTCACCGAGATGGCTCAGTCTCCATTCGTGCCCCTCTCAGTGAAGGAAGCGATTGAATCCATACGTGCTTAAGAATATGATGTTAGCTTATATTGCTTTGACTCTTTTTTTGGCATTAATCCTGGTGAAGTCTGAATAATGCGGGCTCCGCCCAATTACAACTCTACCGTTTACAAATAGGCCCCTTACAAATACAACAACTACAAATATATATAATACAAATACTATAAATATATAAACTACAATATAAAAAACTACAATATAAAATAAATTATAATTAAAAATTAAGCTACAAAATTAAAAAATTACATAAGTCGTTGATAACCAAGGGGTTGCGGCGGCCAGGCCCGCGCAAAGTGTTGATGTTCAAGCAGTTATGACTATTTTCGTTTTAATTGTTTTTTTTCTTGCGTTAACTAAAAAGATGGTCTACTATGTATATATGATAAAGAGAAACCAACACGACCCACGATACATAATCAAATCTAACCGACCTGTTTATGTATATAAGAATCTTCACAAAGACTGCTGGTCAGTAAAGCAACACGGATTAGTTAAAGCTCACATCCCAAAGGATCATTCAATTGGAATGTGGGATTGTTATTTTCATGTTGATGTTAAGGGTAGAGAAAAAGTTCTCCGTGAAAAGCGTAAGAATGTTCACGCATTTGTCAAGGGCTATCTTCAAGACGCAGAGAATGTAGACACCGATCTCCCCGCGACAGAGGTAACATATAATCCATATAAGTATGAGACTTTTGTTGACAAGAAGGACGAAAGTTTTGTATACTATGCAGATCAAGTTAAACTACAACATAACCAAGTAACCGCATACAATAGATAATTATGACACAAGCAAAAATTAGAGAAACCATTCTAGACATAGTCAGAGGAGAAATGGCATATGCCGATCCGATGTCCAAAGTATGTTTGGATCGACACGAACAACACCCCGACAAGTTTCCACTTGGTGCGACTATTCAGTCCGCAGAAGAAATCTTAGAGGATATTGTTTTGAGCTTGACCTCATTACAAAATGAACTTAGAATAGAATCATCATTCCAATCAGCACAATTATGAAACAATTATTAGTTAGAATCCCTGTATCAGAATCAATTCAAGAAGTCATCAATTACATTGAAGACAGCGAAATGGAGGGTAAAGTAGATCCGACAGATTCGTGGTATTCAACACATCAATTATTAGTCGAGTTAAAAGAAAAAGTATTAAATGAAGAAGATTCTTTATAAGAACGCTTGACACACACAACAAACTAACCTATATTATAGTTATGAAAGAAACAGAAAAAACAATAGATATCACACCAACTTGGGCATCCATTATTCCTCCATTAGTAGAAGTCCTCAAGAATCCAAAAGCACCTGCCCAATCAAAGAAAGAGGTAACTGCCGAGCTAGTTCGTTTAGCAAAGATAGTAGACGACCAAAATAAAAAAGCAAGAGTACAAAAAGAAATATTAAAAGAGTTGACACACGACTCTTAATTTGAGAGAATAAAACCATGAAAGAAATACAAGACATCATCAACGATCTTCAAGCAAGACTCACGAATTGCGGTGGAGGAAAAATCACAATAACAAGCAACGATGCATCAATTAGATTAGGATCAGAACATGAATAAAGCACAAATAGAATCACGAGTAGAAGGTTGGAATTGGAATATGAATATCTTTGAGATATATGACGAACTCAGAGATGGACATACGGGAGAAGAGCAAGAGCAACTTTTAACTTTTGCATATAATTATTTCAATAATGATGTAATGATTAAAGAACTAGCAAGTCATTTCTGTGTCACTATCGAAACAGAAGAAGATTCACCAATCCCTTGTTGATTAAGGGTTGACACTAACAACAAACTAGCCTATTATTAAAACCATGAACAATTATATAGAAGCAGTATGTGAAGGCAGACCCCTTGACCTTCCTAATTACAACGAAGACACAGAGCAATGGGAATTGTTCTTTGAAGAATCAGAAACACCTTGGTTCTGTCACGACATCCAAAAAGATTTAATCGCAGTAAGTTTTGAATCAGCCGATGAGGCTTGCGAGACTTACAACCACTACAACACAAAAACGGAGGAAAAAGCATCATGCTAAAACTAATCAACACAATCAAAAGAATCTTCAACCCACTTTATAGCGTAGTCTATACAACTGCGGACGGAAGAACCGAGATGTACACCATCGAAAAACCACAACACAAGAATGAGTTTGGCAATGTTGCCCAAGCCATCAAAGTTGCGGGCTTCAGAAGTTTCTGCCATAACAAAGGAGGAGTTCGTTCCTTCCGTTATGATCGTATCGTATCACTAACCAAAGGAGTATAATATTATGTCATCATCAGAATTATTAAAGGATAGAAATTTAAGCGACGCCAACGACTTGGCAAACAAAAAAGCTGATTGGCTTCGGTCAAGTCTTAGGTCACAAGGGTATAGCTTGGCCCTCAAGGAGATGCGGGGCGACAAGTCCCAACAGGCTTATGAAAGTCATCGCAATGACCTTTTTGAGCTTTACCGATTAGAAAAGCGAAATTAGCAAATAGACTTTGTTTAATATCATTATCCCTCCTTTCGAATCCGAAAGGGGGGTTTTTTGTAACTACTTAACTATCAACGACTTACGGCGGCCTGGCCCGCGCAAGTGCCTGATATTCAACGACTTACAACTATCTTTGTTTTAATTCACTTTTTTCTTGCGTTAATTATTAAATTAGCTTACTATGTATATATGAAAGCGAGAGAGATAAAGATAAGAAAACAAATCCTTTTCACTAAGGCTCGACCATTCAAGATGAAGAATAAAGTCTTGCATAGAAAACTAAAACATAAAACAAAATTAGCATGAATATATATCAATTAATGGCAAACACATCATCAGGGGCGTGGGTAGAGATCGCAAGAACTAAAGCCTATACATTAGAGCAAGCAAAGCTAGGTTTAAAAAACTTTGCATCTATGGTGCTTAAAGATGGCGAACATTACGACATACAACTAAAAGAAGACTAAAATGAATATAAACGAATCCTACGCAAAGAGTCAACCATCTCCCGACGAAGTCATGGAAGCAATGCAAAGCGTCTTGTTTGAGATGGTCATCGAACCAATGCAAAAAGAACTTAACATTGATGACTTCAAAGTCCTTGACATGATAGGCGAAACACTCAAAGCTATAGCTGAAAAAGCAACTGCATACGAAATACTAAACAAAACAGGATTAGACCAAAACTATAAAAATTAATCCTTGACAAATTAAAAAAAATACACTACTATAATACTATGATAACAAGAAAATCCAACCTAACAATCTGCGGAGGCGAGCATGATGTCGTCAATCTCTCACAAGTTAAAGCCGTTAATACTCCATTAGCAACATACAGGGAAAAGCTCAATAAAGACGGCTCTCGCTCTGTATCTCATCAACCTATCAGTCATATTGACATGATCAATAGATTCAGAAGTGAATTGTCCTCTAGGCACTTCCAAGTGCAAAGCGAATGCCATAATCTAGCTAAAGATGGAGCAAGATACTTTGGGCTGTTTCAAGTGAGCCACGGCTCAAGAAAGGGTCAAGAGGAAAGGGCAACCATCATCGGGTTGCGTAACGCTCACGATAAAGCATTCGCTGCGGGTATGTGTGCAGGTGATGCTCCCTTTGTGTGCGACAACTTAATCTTTTCTAACGAGGTTGTCGTTGCTCGCAAGCACATGGGCGAACTTGATAAGTTGCTTGATGTGATTAGTCAAAAAATCTCAAGCGGATTGGGTCAACTCTTTACAATGTGGAACACTCAAGACAATCGGGTCAAGTCTTACCAAGAGAAAGAGATCACTAACTCTGAGGCAAACGATTTAATCGTCAAGGCTTATCAAGCTAAGGCGATCAACCTGCAAAGAATCCCCGATGTATTGAATCAATGGGAATCTAGCGATCACCCTTCATTTTGGGATAGAAATGTAAATTCACTTTATAATGCTTTTACAGAAGTATATAAGGGCAACTTACAACTAAGCTCCCAACCTGCTCACCTCATGAACAGGTCATATGCTCTTCATTCGGTGCTTGATCCTTTTGTCGGCATCGAAAAAGAAAAAGTCGGATCCGAATTAGTTTTGGCGTAAATAGTCATTACTTGCCCCTCTCTGAGTATTCGGGGAGGGGCTTTTTTATTTCTACCTTAATTACCTAAGTTGTTGATAATCAACGACTTATGGCGGCCAGGCCCGCGCAAGTGCTTGGTATTCAACGAGTTAGAACTATTTTCATTTTAATTGATTTTTTTCTTGTGTTAATTGAAAAAGTGCCTTAGTATGTAGTTATGATTAAAACAACACTTCTCACATCAGGTAATCAAAAAATTCTCAAAGGAGAAAAACTCGGTTACATCACAAAAGGAATTCATTTAGCTCCAGCAAATCTTTCAGGCTACGAAACTTGCCAATGGCGTTCTAAAGGTTGCACAATGTCTTGTTTGAATACGGCAGGTCGTGGTCAAATGGGATCTGTTCAAGATTCACGCATCAACAAAACAAAATTGTTCTTTGAGAAGAAAATGGAGTTTTTTGAGAAATTATCCAAAGAAATTACTTCTTCAATTAAGTCGGCACAAAAGAAAAGCATGAAAGCTGTATTTCGTCCTAACCTTACAAGCGACATCATGTGGGAAAATGAGATCAATGAGGATGGTGCGACTATTCTTGAAAAGCACTCATCAACTCAATTTTATGATTATACCAAATCATTCAAAAGAATGTGTTCTTTTCTCGGCAAACCTTTTATCAAGGGCGAGGCAAAATTTCCCTCTAATTATCATTTAACTTTTTCTCGCTCAGAGAATAACGACAAAAAGTGCGAGATGGTTCTTTTAATGGGTGGCAATGTTGCCGTTGTATTTCGCAATCAATTACCCAAAACATGGAAAGGTTTTGAGGTCGTCAATGGTGATGAAACTGACTTGCGTTTTCTTGACAAGAAAGGTGTTGTCGTTGGTCTTATCGAAAAAGGTTTGGCAAAGAAGGATGAAACAGGATTCGTAGTAGAAGGGACAAACTCATGAATAAATGGACAAAAGAAAAAGTAACAAATACATTTGACTCAAATATATCAATGACACTCCGGGAGCTTTCTCAGCTTTCGGGGTGGTCAGTCACAGAGTTGAAAGAAGTTCTCCTAAGTGATTGATAGTCAACGACTTAGGCGGGCCGGGCCGCCATAAGTGCTTGGCGCTCAACGACTTACGACTATATGCGAAATTAATTCATTTTTTTCTTGTGTTAATTGGGTTTATGCCTTAGTTTATATATATGACATTAAAAGACAAAACAAACGGAAAAGAACTAACATTTGAGCTCTTGCCAAACGGCATCCTAAAAGCATATGATTATAATTGTGGTTGGGATGTTTCATTTAAGAAAGTTGGCGACACTTGGCAAGGTCACATGAACGGAGGGTATGTTGGCTATAAGGGCATACTTGCGCAACTTAATTTACTTCAACAAAACCTAGACGAAGTAAAGGGACTAATGAAAATGGTTGAAGAAATCGTTTAACACATAAAGATATGATAATACAAATTGAAGATTACCGAGGAAATGATTTATGCTCTTTCTCTATTGATAATATTAGAGGATACGACATTAAAGATTTTAAAGATTGCAATTATGCCGACATGGACGAAGACGAGAATGGCGACCTATACATCAGAGTACAATTAGAAAAAGAAGACTTGACACAAGACAACAACTAAACTATATTAAAGATATGATACTAAACACACCAACACAAATTGAAGCATTCAGATTTAAAACATTACTTCGGGGGCTAAGGCTTGAGCTTAATGGCTTGAGGATGTCAAGGGGTAGGAGTTGCTACTCCATCGTTAAGGACGAGTTTAACCTAAAAGGTAGCAAGCAAAAAGTTTACGATCAATTTAAGCAACTAATAGAAGGGTAAGACTATGGAAGGATATAACGGATGGAGGAATTGGGCGACTTGGAATGTGGCTTTATGGTTAGCTAACGACGAAGGGCTTTATAAGATGGCTCGAAGATTTGTTCACTATAAGGATTTAGCGAATGAGCTAGAAGCTTGCGACCAAACAGAAACACCCGACGGTGCGAGTTATAAGGATGAGGATTTAGACACTTATGCTCTTGACGAGTGGATGATGGAAGAATAATTCCCTAAGTCACTGTAAGTCAATGACTTACGGCGGCCCGGCCCGCAGAAGTCCTTGATGCTCAACGACTTGCAACTATATGCAAAACTAATGATCTTTTTTCTTGCTATAACTAGAAAACTGGCTTACTATGTACTTATGATTAATTACGAAGTACCAAACTCAGTCTCACAATTTCAATCTTCAGCTTTAAGACTCTTGTCTTTTGATGATCTTGAATTCAAGCCACATAGCATGGAAAATGCAGTCCAAGCAAGGCTTGACTTTGACAATGGCTTTTCAATTTCAGTTATTGCAAGTGATATGCCCGAAGGTCAAAGAGGATCATTCTACGGAAATGTTTCAGATAACGAATACGAAATCGCTATCTATGACGACAATGGCGATTATGTTCCTCTTCAGTTTTCTGACGATGTTCTCGGTTACCAGTCTCCTTTATCAGTAAGCAACCACATGAGAGATGCACAGATCAATGGCAAGTCATGGGCTAGACTCTTACAAAAGTTAAGAGATGATTTTAGAAAAGAATTGCTTGACTAATCAACAAAACTAAACTATATATGAAGATATGAATAACTTATTAGCAATCAAACAAGAAGCAGAAAAAAACACAAAAAGAATAAAATCTAAAGCTTTTGAATGGGCAGAGATAAAAAGAAAATCAATACAAGATGATAAATTTTCAATTAAAAAACTAATAGACTCCGGCTTTGAATTAGACGAAGCGATGGAACTAACTAATGCATACTCGAATAAAGAAAGGGAAATGTTTAAGCATTTAGCCATGAGTCATCTTAACAAAAAAAAGAAAGCTAGAGAAAAACTTCTTTACAGCTTGACAAAAAACTAAAATTAAACTAGATTATATATTATGGAAGAACAAGAAAGAATTAACCTTATTAAAAACGCAGTCCTTGCAAGCCAAGGTACATCCAACGCATTGGTTGACAACTTCGTTGAAGAAGTTAAAACCGAGGAAGTTATCGGTCAGAATGGACTTTTTAATGTCGCCAATGCTGACATCGAAGACGAAAAACAATTTCTTCATTCTGATGTTGCTGAAGACATTGACGAAGAGGATCAAGACATCGGAGTGTCTGACCAAATGAAAGGAGTCTACAAATGAGTTACGACATACTTTTATTCTTGCCTTGGATCGTTGTATTTTATATGATGCACAAAGATATTATTTCAAACAATTAAAACATAATGATAAGCGTTAGACGAAACAAAAATTTTACTAATTGGATTCAAGTTTTTTCTTTTGGAAAATTTATTGACGAATTAACTAGCGAGGCAAAAGCCATAGAGTTAGCAGAGTCATTAGCAAAAAAGAGAAATCTACATTACATAAACATAGAAGGAGAGGCTAGATCAATATGAGTTCTTTTTTTATTGCCACAACTATTGGAGGGGGCAGTCAATTTGCCATGATGGAAGTGCCAACAACCGAAAGACCAAGAAAAGGCGAATATATGCTAAGTGCCGACTGCGTAAGTAAAAACTTAGAAAGTGGGCGCTTTAAAGATATGACCAAACAAGCGCAAGGAGCATTCGGCAAGCTATATGTTTTATTAGAAGATTTAGAGGCGCTCGATAAATACTAAATCGACAAATAGTAAATCTACAAATAGCAAATAGATAAATAGTCATTTGCAATTCCCTAACCCGTTGATAATCAACGACTTACGATAATTCACCTAAGTGATTGGTACTCAACGACTTACGCGGGCCCGGCCGCCGTAACCCGTTGGTTGTCAACGACTTACGGTATTATTCTGCCATGTTAGCTATAAGCCAGATTAATGCACAAGGAGAAAGGATTACTAGACCCATATTTAAGACCATTACTATTATGTCGATATTCATTATTTTGATTTTTTGATTTTTGTTATTATTAGAATTTTTTCTCTCTCTGTGTAGTTAGTCATTTCACGAAGATTTGATTAATGTATTTTGTGGCTTGCTTGTTGCTTCCAAGCGTTACCTTAGATTGAAGGTTTTCGGCAATCTTGTTTATCTTTGTTCTTGCTTCGCCCTTGTCTTCGGCTTGCACTACAATTACATTATTAGTCATTACTGAGTTGATGAATGTATTAGTGTTCGTATTAAACAAAGGAAGTTTCGAATCATCATTTGAGTAGATGTGAACGTTACCTGTGAAAGTTTTAGTTTTATTATTTATCATATATACAATGTAGTGCATAAAGTGGCTAAAGTCAAGCGATATATTGATTATTTTGCATTTATTTTAATGTTTGCATAAGTCCCTGCACATCAACGACTTACGAGGGCCAGGCCCGCGTAAACCTTTGGTATTCAAGGACTTACGACTTTATTGGTCATATTGGTCATGATAGCCATAATCGACATCCTCATTCTCCTGAAAGTCAAGAAGGCAAACCTTGTCCTCAAGGTAGCCGATCTCGTTGCGAATCGAGACTTTGTCAGCCTCGCTGAGATCTGTAGCTTCCTTAAGATGGTAATGGAGATGAGATATATTTGCTTCAATTTCGGATTTTGTCATAGTTATAAACTAAAGTAGTTTTTAGATGAAGTCAAGCTTTTTTATTTTTTTATAAGTTACTGATATTCAACGACTTAGGGGTTTTTGGGTTATTTCTTGGCTGAGTCGATGATCATTTCAAAAGTCCAAACATGACCGCCGGGACATTCCCAAAGATCAAAAGCCTCGGACATTGGGCTGGCTTGAATGCGAACAAGACCATTGTCTTGAATGAATTTCTGTATTTTGTTATCTAGCATATTATTTCAGTTATTTTCTAGTAAAAGAAAAGAGCTTGTCAATTTAAGCCCATAGCTTTGAGCTTCCTTAAAAGAATCGAATGATCCGGAGTAATTGTTTCCGATGTATAAATCGAATACGACATTTGACCAAGTGGAGAGGGGTTTAATCTTAATTTCCATATATATAACATAAGGGCATATACGCCTAATGTCAAGCTTTCCGGCTATTATTTTGCTTTATTTCTTGGAAAGCTTTTCTTGCTTTTTGTACTGCGTTCAACGCGTCAAGAATTGTTATGCCCTGCGTGATTGAGCCTTGCCAATCGGATGAATTTGACTCACGAGCCAAGTGGTTCAAGTTGCCTTCTGCTTCAGCTAATGCCAAGCCAAGGTCGAGATCCAAATCTAATTCGTATTTTGTTTGTTCTATTATGTTCATGTATACAATGTAATGGTAAAGCCGGCAAAACACAAGCTTTTTCTCACTTACCTTTCAACTATGTTGATGCACTATTCTCTTGGGGTTTTCTTGGGAAGTTGGCACGGAACTTGTGTCAATTATGCCGTAAGTTGTTGTTATTCAACGACTTATGCCGGCCGGGCCGCCGTAAGTGCCTGATAGTCAACGACTTAGGGGGTATTAAGCACTACCATGCCATTGTATTAGTCTACTATGTTAAGGGGGGTAGGTAGTGGTGTGTGTGCTATATAAGCCTCTAGCTCGTTAGCCTCTGCCTGTGCTATCCTATCAAGGTCTGCTTGAGCGGCTACGCATTGCATCATAGCCGAGCCTGACCCATTATTAGCTGCTTCGAGGTTATTGTCGATAATTTCTTGTAGTCTTTGTTTTTCGTTCATATATATAAGGTAATCTATTGGGTGGGTGGTGTCAAGCGTTATCGTGATATAATCACTAATCTTTCGCCTGTTGCCTGCTTGTGTTGTCTTTGTAGCCTGCTAGCAATTTGCATCGCATTAGCTGAATTTGTAGCGTTATCTATTAGCTTGCCGAACATAGTAATGTTGAGCCATTTGGTGAAGTTCTTGTTTAATGTAATTGTTATCATATATATAACATAGGGGCATATGTGCGTAATGTCAAGCTATTTGGCGATTTATTTTCATTTATTTTGTTTATTGCATAAGTCGTTGAATACCAACGACTTACGCGGGCATGGCCGCCGTAAGTGCCTGATAATCAACGACTTACGAAAGTCTTGTACACATAGCGTGCCAACTTATTTATTGCACTATACGATGACGGAATAGGTCACAAAAAAGCCCACATAGTGGGCTGTTGTATAGGTCAACTTTGTGGGCTATTAAAACACTAGAGGATCGGGCAACTTATTAGGCGATGCGAACCAATCGGATGCGTCAATTATTTGACCATTTAGTACCGGCTCGAATTTGAATTGGCAGACATTTGCATTGGCTATACCATTGACGCGTTCGCGTGTGGTGGGCGTGTTCCATCCTGCAAGCGACCACCTAACCAAGCCGTCAGGGTCACGCTTTACAATAGCGTTGCCATGTAGCCAAACGGTCTGCCCGTCTGTGCGTGTGTTGCCCACCTTTAAGGATGTGCCTTGACTGAATGCTTGTTTAATTTGTTGTGTTACTTTTCTCATGTTGTTATTTGTTTGTATAAGCTAGACCAATGATTATTGAGGTTACTATATAAATTATTAGCATATTTATTTGCCTAGATATTGTTTTACTTGTTTGATTGTTGCAGGCATCAAGTCAGTAAAGAAAACTTCTGACTCAATGTCTTGTTTGTGGTGTTTAACATACGCTATGGCTAAGGCTTGATTTGCTCGCACTACGCGAACGGCTTTATTGTTTGACTGACTGTGATAGATTGCTCCGTTATTAACTTTCATATATATAAGGTAATTGATTAAAGGTGTTGTGTCAAACTATTTAAGCTTTTTCTTGAAGGTAATTATCAACCCAATCAAACATATCATTCTCAATGAAGTTTTCAATTTCTTCGTTTGTTATAGTCAATTTAGTAGGTTGATCGTTTTCATCATATTGATGTGCTGACAAGACGACGGCATTGATTTGCTCTAAAGCATTTTCTTGAAAGTCAATTAGCCAATCCATGCTTATTATGGCAATTACGGTGTCGTCACCATAGTAAAATGTACCTTCAAAGGTGTCGTTATTATTTAAGTCTTCGTAATCTTCTAGTATTAATTTCATAAGTATAATGTAAGCTATTTATTCAGTTTATGCAAACTTTTTCTTTAGTTATTTGCAATTACCTTTCGATTATTTTATTGCACAAATCTACCGCCGGGGTGGGTAGTTAATTGAATTTTCATAAGTCGTTGAGTACCAGCAAGTTGCGGGGGGTGGTGTTTTTCATTCTCATTTTTAATAATTTACATTTTCAAATAATAGCAAGTACAAAAAAATCCGAAGTGAACAAAACCAAAAAACCAAATATAAAAAACCCATAATTAATCAAAACAAAGAAAAAACCCAAAAAAATGCAAATCGAAAAAAAATCGGGGGGCCTATTTTGTAAAAGGGTAAATATAAAAAAACAGTTAATTCTCTAGCGCCGAAATAGAAATAACAGGTAAATTCGTGTAATATATAATACATGAACGATAGAAATAACGAACTTGATTTTAGTGATGCTATTCGCGCCCAACTTAAAGAGGCGGAAGGTACAGAAGAAGAAGTAACGCAAGAAGCTTGGGCGGCAGAAGAGAAAAAAGGCAAAAAGCTCAACAAGCCATTTCGTACATCTGGCGGCCCGAAGAAGTTCTCGGTATACGTTAAGAATGAAAAAGGTAATGTCGTTAAAGTTAATTTCGGCGATCCAAACATGGAAATCAAGCGTGATGATCCTGCTCGTCGTAAAAGTTTTCGCGCACGTCATGGATGCGATAATCCCGGGCCAAAAACTAAGGCAAAATACTGGAGTTGCAAAATGTGGAGCAAGAAGAGCGTCACGAAAGTAACAAAAGGAGAAGAAGAATCAGAAGAAGAGTTTTTAGACGAATCCGAAAGCAAGCAAGGTCTTTGGGACAATATCCGCAAAAAGAAAAAACGCGAAGGTAAAGATTATAAACCTGCAAAACCTGGCGATAAAGATCGCCCAAAGAAAGACGCTTACGAAAAAGCCCAAAAACCAAAGAAGGACAAATCTAAGGCTGAAAAAGACGACAAGAAGGACGACAAAAAAGAAGAAAAACTAACAGACAAAGAAAAAAAACTTCCTGACGCTATAAAGAAAAGTATTTTAGATAAAAAGAAAAAATCGAAAGCTGACGAAAAAGCTGGTTATCCTCCAGAGTGCAACGAAGGATATGTCGAGAAAGACGGCAAATGCGTACCAGTTTCTGATTCAGGCTACAAGGATAAGAAAAAGTAAAACTGTTGTTTTTTTTGATGTGTACCATAAAGTATGGACATCAACAAATTAAGTAAACTAAAACAATCAGCGCCAGAAATACCGACAAATACTTGTCCCTATATAGACTTTATTGAGGAAATAATAAAAGAAGTAATAGACGAATGCGACTCTTCATTTATTGAACAAAAGCTCGAGCTAGCTATTTCCGCTTTAGAGTATGTAAGAGAATCAAATGACGCACTGCGTCAAAGCTCGAAGTATTGGTATAATAAAATAAAATAGGGTCTACTCTATAATCAAAGTTGACGTATAGGGCATGTTGCGTAGAGTTCTTTGGTCAATTGCGACCCCATTAGCGGTGGTAGCTGGCAATTTAAATAACGAATCTATAGTTGCTCTAGTGAAATCTCTAAAGAAGAGCTCTTGAGATACTAATGAATTCCATTGAGTACCCACATTAAAATAAAGGCTATTTATACTTGCTGCTTGAGATGCGGTACCTGTGTCGGTTCGTTGTTCCGAGAATGTTCCTTTATCGAATATTGTCGCATACGAACGATTCGGTGAGCCATCAGTGTCGGGATATGGCAATATATTGTACCAATTATAAACTTTTCCTTGGGTTATACCCATGCTTGCTAGGTGTGTACCGGAGGAAGCGTCTGGAAGCTGCTCGCCCGGAGATAGATCAACTATTAAGGCTGGACCAGTGATTTCGAAAAATATTAAATCTTCTCTGGTGTATTGATGATGAACGTAAGTTGCGCCTAAGTGAGTCCAGTCCAGGGAGAACTTAACGGTTGTTCCTGCTGGAATTGCCATGGATTTTAGATCTTGCTTTGCGACAGTTGGTGCGGCTTTTCCTAATCCACTAGAGCTATTCCAACCATCACCAGCTCTGTTCGGGTCAAGCCTGGTATACGGATATGGCCCTTGAAGAGTGGCTAGTTTGTAATATTCAAATGCATAAGTCGATTGAATTTCATAAACCCCTGCAGCGGTTATATCTGAAAACGCATCGTCTTCAAAAGCTTTTGACTCGGTGCTAGAGGAAGCATTGCTTATTATTTTAGAGCTAAAATGAACAATGCCTTGAGTGGGAGGAGTGGGTGTCGGCGGCTCTGCTCCTGCGATATAAGTTGCAAGCTGAGACAAAGTAATCTTTTGAGAAATATCGTATATTCCATCACCGGTGTTTTCTTTCGAGATCACAAACAAATCATCATCTTTTAATTCGGCGGCGCTAGTAAGTTGACTGATCTTTGTTCCTTCTGGATCGCTGGGATCATTCGGGTCGGTGCTGCCTGGGCAATCTGTAACTTCTGCTATACCTATGGCGATTATATCGGCAAAATAAGGCCTGTTAGGTCTTGGCGTATCCCCTTCGGCTTGAGACATTAATGTGACAGAGGTGTTGGTCCAATTTGTTGTTTCTATAATTATAGCTCCAGAATTCCCTGCACCGTCTGGATTGCGGGTTGAGGACACAACCTTAAATGGTTTTGCAGCAAAAGCTATCGGAAAATTCACTGATTGCGGCTGGTCTTGTGCTGTAAACGCAGCGCTACTCATCCATTGTATGGTTAATCCATTGCGGAACATTTGATAGCCCGAATCTTCTGAAAGTATTTTGCATAAATCGCCGGCACCAGGCACAGGGTCCGATATTGCAGCTATTGCTACTACTTTGATAAACTTTGTTGCGAAACTGATAGAAGTTCCTGTGTCTGTTTGCCCTGCAGCAGTTAAGTTAAAATATCCACCGCTACCAAGCTGCACAGTCAAAGAGTTTGGGGATAAATTGTTTACTTGAGCATCATACGCTTGTGTGCCAGATGAACCTTTCTCGGAATTATTACCGATAAATAAAGAGTTGGTGCCTGCTTGGTCGTCAGCTAAAAAAATAGAAAGTATTAAATCAGTTGACCCTAAATTGTGGGTAAAATTAAGCGTGGCTCCATTTGCAACTGCAGTTGCCCCATCTGTGTTAACCCATCCACTAGTCCAGCCCGCCATCTTATTTGCCCTCCAATTCTTTAACGAGCACTTTATGCACTTCCTTTAATTTACCTTCTTTCATATAGTCAGAAGGAGTATTTCCATCCAGATCTTCATTTTCAGCTTTAAGCCACTGAGTGGCTGCATAAAAAGGCATTTTCTTCGCAAGAAGCTCCAGAATATCGTATTTAGAAATATTTGACATATATAATATATTATACACTAAAGTCTGTGTAATATTTAGTATTAATCAATAACCCTTAAATAAATGCCAAGAAAAAAAGCGCCAAAAGATATTGACCCAGAGTTTGACATAAACCCATTCAAGACCAAAATAGTAATAAAAGGCAAAAACCTAAGCGACAAGCAAAAAGTTTTCCTTGATTTATCTATGGACGAGAATACCAAGATAATATTTGTTTCTGGCCCAGCTGGAGCAACCAAAACATACATGGCTGTATTTTCAGCGCTAAGACATTTGCAAAAAAACGAAGAACTGGACTTACTATATGTTCGTACAGCAATCGAAAGTGCAGATAAAGGGCTTGGAGCACTACCAGGCTCACTAGAAGAGAAGATTAACCCCTACATGGCTCCACTAGAGGACAAGCTCGAAGAGATGCTTCCAAAAGGTTCTGGCATAAAGAGTGAACTTTTAAAATACGGAAGAATACAAGCCATGCCAATCAACTTCCTTAGGGGAGCAAGTTGGTTTAATAAAGTTGTAGTAGCAGATGAGTCTCAAAATTTCTCGTTCAGGGAGCTCGTTACGATGACAACTAGAATAGGAGAAAACACAAAGCTCTTTGTGTGCGGCGATATGATGCAAAGCGACATCGGCAGCAGAAGCGGATTCTCAGACATGTTCAACTTATTCAACGACCCAGTAAGTAAAGAAAAAGGTATACATTGCTTTAAGTTTAATGAGAATGACATATTTAGAAGTGAAATATTAAAATATATAATCACTAAATTAAAAACATACAAAAAGTAGTGTAACAAAAAGTATGGATGGAATTTATATTATAGTATCTGCGATAATCGGTGCCTCAGCAACAATAGCTAGCGTACTAATTTCAAGAAAAAGAGCAAAAGATATAGCGAGAAAAAAAGACCCAATACTAAGCGAAACTCAGAATAACGAAAACATTTATACTGCTCTAGATTACTTGATGAACCAAATGGGTGCTGACCGCGCTTATATTATGCAGTTTCATAATGGCAGTTATTATGTTTCCGGGAGAAGCCAGCAGAAGTTTAGCTGCACCCATGAAATGGTTCTTCCTGGAATAAGCAGGGAGCATGAACATTCAAGAAACCATATTGTTTCAAATTTTCACGATTATATTAACAAATTAACTGGCGAAGGATCGTTCGCTTACTCGGATATTAAATCTGCTCCGGATCACGCTTTTGCGATGATGGCTCAAGACAAAGGAGTCAGAAGTATTTATAATGTTCCAATAAAGACTTTAAACGATACCGTTATTGGCATATTGGGGGTAGACTATGTAAAAGGCTACGTAGACGAATGCGCCATGGACTCTTGCGCTTCTAGTGGAGATAAATGTTTTGATAAAACAACCAACGAGTTTATGCGCAGGCAGGCAAGGATAATTGCCGGGTATTTAATATAAATTATTAGATATAATGCATTTGCTTGTTTATAATACAAGTATTATGCAAACAATATTTTGTACAGAATGCGGAGCAAAAAACGAGTACTCTGGCGCTAAGCCAAAGTTTTGTTCTTCCTGCGGAACTCCTATGGAGAAAACTGCATCAAGCGGCGTCAAGCCACAAGCGGACAAGAAGCCTGTTGCCCGCAAGAGCGCCGGAAGCTTCAGAGAGCAAATGGAAGCCAGAAAGGAATCTAGAGGCTCCCTATCAGAGGACGAAACGGACATAGATCATGTTCCAAATATATCATCACTGAGCTACGAGATAACTAAATCGGGCAATACAATTCATAACTTTAAAGATATTATTGATGCCGCCCAAAAAGAAGACACCAACAACTAAGCCTACAAAAGACGCTGAACTCAAGGAGCCCGTAGTTAAGGCAAAGTACGAAGACCTTAATGATGTAATAGATAAAGAACTGATCAAAAGAAAGAGGAATTGGTTTTTAAGCTCAGTAGCATGGATAGACTTTGACGACGTATCGCAAATTATACGGGCACATATTGCAAAAAAATGGGATCAATGGGATCAGTCACGCCCAATAAAGCCATGGCTCAATAAAATTATTGCAAACCAGATGAAGAACATTCTTCGCAACCATTACAGTAATTACGCCCGTCCATGCTTAAACTGTCCCTTCAACAATGATGCAGATATGCAACTATGCAGCTTCACTAAATCCGGGCAACAAGACAGAACATGCCCGCTATACAAAAAATGGGACAAAACAAAAAAGCACGCATACAATGTAAAAATCACTTTATCTCTAGATAGTCACATTCATGAGATTGATGGAAACGTAGATAATCATCTTGACATGGATATAAATTCAGCTTCCGAGAAATTAATCAAAGAACTTAAAGCTTGTCTAAATGAAAGGCAGTTCAAGGCCTTCCACTTGCTCTACATACAGAACTTGACAGATCAAGAAGTTGCAGACCAAATGGGCTTCAAGAGCACAGAGTCTGGAAGAAAAGCGGGATACAAGCAAATTAAAAATTTGAAGAAAACCTTAAAAGACAAAGCTGTTAAAATACTAAAAAAGAAAGGTATAGCATTTCTAGGAGATGAAAATAACATTATCTAAAGAACAAAAACAATATATTAGGGAAAACTTTAAGGAAACTCCTAATTTACTAGATTTAACAAAAGCTGTATTTCAAAACGAAGACCTTGATGGTCGAAGTAAAGAAGGTCGAGCTGTAAAGAAGTTTCTTGCAGAGCAGAGCATGGATTACAAGACTAGCGCATGGGACAAGGTCGAAGATATTGAATTAACTGACCATCAGATTGAGTTTGCCAAACAGCAAGCCAAGAACGGTCTTAGCGCTTTTCAGATAGCAGAGATGATTTGGCCTGAAATGTCCGTCAAAAGATTCTCGAAACAACATGTAGCTGTATTAGACTTCCTTAGAGAATATGAACCAGCTTACGTCCATGATAGTGAGAGTGCGGTCAATAGGGTTTATGCCCCACCCAAGCTTTTGTCTACTGGACTTAATAAAGTTAACGAATTTTGCTTTGCGGACCTAAGAGAAGATAAACTCACTCATGATGATACAAACTGCATTGAATCCTTAATAAAAAGTCTTTCGGCGCCAAGATTCATACAGGTTATAAGTAACTACAGCAACATGAAAGATAGAGAGTTGTTCGAGGCAGAGTTTATAAGAGCTACATGGGACAAACCAGATTTAACAAGTGATGAAATAAATTTATATATTAATGTTTGTGTTGATTATATTAATTTAAAAAATATATCATCTCACATTGAAAAGCTAAATACAATGTTTAATGAAGTTGAAGACCAACAAGACATGACAGTAAGATTAGCGGAAGTATTAAAATCTAAAACAGATGAATACGATAAATGTGAAAAAAGAATGGAATCATTAATTAAAAAATTAAATGGTGACCGGTCAGAGAGATTGAAGAATAAAAGCAAGGAAAACGCTACTATAATCTCACTGGTAAAGAACTTTCAGGTTGAGGACGAACGACGTCGAATGGTGGAATTAGCAGAGATGCAGAAAAAATTAGTTGACGAAGAGGTAACTCGACTTGATAATATGGATAGCTGGAAAGCAAGAATACTAGGAATCTCTAAACACGATGCAACATGAAAAAAATTGAATTATTAATTGGCGACTATGAATACTCCAAGATCCAAGAAATCTTTGAAAAAGAGGCTGACTTTAAGCCTGTTGGTGAAACGGACCACATTATTATTAAAGCTCTTAGCTCAATCGTGAGCCCTAAGAATTTAGTTGAACAGGATATTGGTGGAGAAGAAATCACAACGTATTCCATAAAGCAGGTCAAAGAGCCGGAAAACAAGTCTCTCGACGAAGGTAAGGTAGAATACAAACTTTAATATAGAAATATACTACTTGTCAATATATAATACAAACAGTAGCAGATACAAAGAAAACTACAGTTAAACAATAAGCAATTAACAAGTAAACTAAACAATAAATATAAAATAAAATTTAAATAATTATGAGTGATAAAATTATCAGAGACAAAATGATTGAAACCCTTGGAACCTCCATTCTCAATCAGTTAAACCTTAACGGCCTAATTGAGGCGGCAAAAAGCTACTCGATTCAATTAGCTAACACTGAGTTGGACAAGATGTCCGACGAAGACAAAGAGAAGTTAGTTGAACACATCGAAAAAGCTGACGCAGAAGCCGCAGAAAACGAATCAGGTGAAGCTGAAGTCGCAGAGACTGAAGTTGTTGCTTAATATATTTTTTTGCTTAATTGCGTATGGGAATAGGTCACTGCATTTTGTAGTGGCTTATTTTTGTTTATAGATGACTTGTGAATGTAAAGTATGTAATAAATCTTTCAAGAATGAAAGAGGCTTGCACTTGCACATTCCCAAGACGCATAAAATTCCTCTTGCTGAATATTATGTTAATATTTATCAGCGTCGGGATAAATTAACTAATGAATTATTAGAATTTAAAAATAAAGATGATTATTTTAATATTGATTTTGTGTCGCAGGGAAACCTTCGTAAATGGGCTTTAGATGCCGACAAGGAGGAAGTTAAGGAATATATATTGAAACGCCTTCAGCAGCGCGTTACGGTCAAGGAATTGGCATATGCTCCGTGTCACCTGGAACTTCTTCTTCATGACTTGCCATCAATGGATATGTATAAGTATTTTTTTGGTTCTTATTCGCAAGCATGCAATGATATAAAAATTAAACCATTATTGGATAAAAATATAATGAAAGGTTTTTTTGATAGAAATATAGAATTGGATAATATTAACATACTGATAGACACTCGTGAGCAGCAACCATTAAAGTTTAACAACTCCATGTCTATGAAGTTGGATTTTGGCGATTACGCTGTTGGCGCGCCGCATTACGACTATACTTACGTGGACAGGAAAAGCGAATCAGACTTCAAAGGCACAATGACTACAGGGTTTAAAAGATTCACTAGAGAGCTTGAAAGGGCGCAAGAATTTGATGCATATATTTTTATAGTAGTCGAAAGTTCAATAGAAGCGATTATAAAAAACAATATGTACGGACCTAGGCAATCAAACCTTCCGTACATCTGGCACAACATGAGATTACTCATGCATAAATTCGCTAAAAAATGTCAATTTATTTTTACTGGAGGAAGGAAGCAATCAGAGGAAATGATACCCAAGCTTTTGGTATATGGTAAAAAATTATGGGAAACGGACTTACAATACTTTATAGATAAGCAATGACTTGGGAAGAAGGCAGACTAGCAAACAACGACAAAGAGATTAACGTCAACGATGAAATGTTGAAGATCAAAGGGTACCTAGATGAGCCAGACGCAAAGATACTGCTTCACAATTTCCTTAGGGATAATGTAACTTTTACAACAAACTTGATAGCTGGAGTGGATCTTTTTCCTTTTCAGCACCTGGCCATCAAGTCGATGTTGGAAACGGATTACTTTCTTGGTATATGGAGTCGAGGAATGTCCAAGTCTTTTAGTACTGCTATATATGCCTTCCTGGATGCGATATTTAATCAAGGAGTACAAATAGGTATTATGGCTGCCACGTTCAGGCAGTCGAAGATGATATTTGAAAAGATTGAGGATATAGCAAGGAAACCAGAAGCTGCATTTTTAGCGCAATGCATAACCAAGAAATCAAAGAAAAACGACCAGTGGACTCTAGAGATCGGAGAGTCTAAAATTATTGCTTTGCCTTTGGGTGATGGTTCAAAGTTGCGTGGTTTTAGGTTTCATAGAATTATTATTGATGAGTTTCTTTTGATGCCAGAGCATATTTACAATGAGGTTATTTTGCCGTTCCTTAGTGTTGTTCAAAACCCCACAGAAAGAGAGAAGGTAAGAAAGCTAGAAGACCAAATGATAGCTAAGGGTAAAATGAAGGAGGAAGATAGGTACAAATGGCCAAACAATAAATTGATAGCATTATCCTCTGCTAGTTATAAGTTTGAATATTTATATAAGGTATACGAGACATTCGAGAATCTAATTCTAGACGGAACTCATCCAGGATCCATAGATACGTCAAAAAGGGTTATAATGCATTTTAGTTATGATGTGGCCCCCGAAGCTCTTTACGATCAAAACTTGATCAATCAATCAAAGCAAACAATGAGTCAGTCTCAGTTTGATCGAGAGTTTAATGCTATATTCACGGACGACAGCTCAGGGTTCTTTAAAACATCTACAATGGCTGCATGCACTGTGCCTGATGGAGAGACTCCCTGTATGGAGCTTGCTGGAGATAGAGATTGTAAATATTTGTTAGCATTTGACCCAAGTTGGGCGGAGAGTGAAAGCTCTGACGATTTCGCTATGCAATTATTTAAATTAAATGATAATACAAAATCTGGTACTTTAATTCATAGTTATGCTGTTCCTGGTTTAAAGATGCAGGATCATATTAATTATTTTCATTACTTGTTGACTCATTTTAATATTGTTGCTATTGTTGGTGACTATGGTGGAGGTGTACAATTTCTACAGGGAGCTAATGCTAGTGAGCAATTCAATAAAAGTAATATAAATATACAGGAAATCTCTGCTGACCTTGATAATACCGAGCATTACCAAGAAGGACTCAGGGAGCTCAAAATGCAATACAATTTAAAAGATAGAAAAATATGTATACTGAGGAAAGCCAATTCTGACTGGATTAGAAAGTCGAATGAACTTTTACAGGCCAACTTAGACCACAAAAGAATATGGTTTGGCTCTAGGCCATTGGATGATAATTATCATATGCAATTAAAGAAAAAAGTACCTATAGACGATTTGACATTTGTGCCCAATCAGAAAGAGTTTTTGAAAAGTAGCGGTGGGGCAAAGCTAATAGATTTCCTGGATCATCAATGGGATATGGTTAACTATACTAAAAATCAATGTGCATTGATACAGGTAACTTCTACGCCCCAAGGAACTCAAACTTTTGGATTGCCGTCAAACCTAAGAAGGCAAAGCGGACCAAGTAAAACAAGGAAGGATTCTTATTCAGCTTTGGTTCTTGGGAATTGGATGATCAAGACGTATTACGACATGATGAATGCTAAAGAGGCACATGTAGATGCAACGTTTACTCCGATAATGGTTTAAAAGTAAAGTCAAAGTTAACTTTGCAACTTTGGATAGACTTTCAAGGGATTTGGTGTACTATATAATATGCCAAGAAAATATAATAAGAAATCAGAATACTGGAGTAAATTCAACGCAAGCGCAGGTCAGGAAGAAAAAGAAGATCTAAATTCTTTATTAAGCAAAGCAGAAAGTACTCAAGAAGTTAAACCAGCTACAGCGGGAGAGTCTTATTATGCCGAGGCAAATTACTCTAGAAACGTAGGCCAAATAGAAGGAGAAGAAGGAACTCGTTACAGATCAAACAGGGCAACAAAACCACCCAAGGCAAACAAGTATGCGAATATCGACAGTCTGGGATTGCCGTACTCGTACAAGGATTCTTATGTAAGCCCAAGGATTTCTATTGAGCTTTGTCAGAAAGCTTATGCGAACGTACCAATCTTTAGGAACGCTATAGACGTAATGGCTGAGTTCTCAAATTCAGACATTTATTTAGACGGAGGTTCAGAGAAAGCCAAGATATTCATAGACAAATGGATGCAGAAGATAAACATATGGAAGTTAAAGGATCAATACTTCAGGGAGTATTATAGGTCGGGGAATGTTTTCATGTATAAGCTGGACGGCAAATTCACTACAGAAGATTTAATTAAACTGAATCAGGTTTATGGAGCAGAAAGTAAAAACATCGGATCCAAGAAAATACCTGTTGGTTACATATTTTTAAACCCATATGACTTTGTGGCCGACAGAGCCTTAACTTTCAGCGCAAAGAATGGCATCTATAAAAAAATACTAAGTGAGTACGATATAGAGAAGTTGAAGTTTCCTCAGTCTGACTACGACCAGGAAATGTTTAATGCGTTACCTAAAGACGCCAAAGATAAAATAAAGCAGAACCAGTGGATGTCAGACGGAATCATGGTTGATTTAGATCCTAATAAATTAATTTTTTCTTTTTATAAAAAACAAGATTATGAGCCTTTTGCTATTCCTTTTGGTTTCTCTGTACTTGATGATATAAATTGGAAAATGGAGTTAAAGAAAATAGATCAAGCTATAACTCGTACCATTGAAAATGTAATCTTATTGGTGACGATGGGAAATACTCCAGACAAAGGAGGAGTTAATCCAAATAATTTAAAAGCAATGCAATCCCTCTTCCAGAATGAAAGCATTGGGCGTGCGTTGATTGCGGACTACACAACCAAGGCGGAATTTGTTATACCTGATCTAAATAAGGTTCTAGGTCCGACCAAGTACCAAATAGTAAACGAAGACATCAAGGAAGGTTTGCAGAACATCATTGTAGGCAAAGAGAATTACTCAAGCACACAAGTAAAAGCTCAGATATTTCTAGAGAGATTAAAAGAAGCTAGAAGTGCATTTCTTAATGACTTTATGCAGCCCCAGATAAAGAAAGTTTGTCAAGCAATGGGTTTTAAGAATTTTCCAACGGCGAAATTCGTAGAGATAGACATCAAGGATGAAGTGCAACTACAAAGAGTAACGTCCAGGTTAATCGAGATGGGAATCATAACCCCAGAACAGGGAATGATTGCTCTAAAGAAAGGTGTTTACCCAGACCCTCAAGATCTTCGCCCAGCGCAAGAAAGATTTGTTGAAGATAGAGAGAAAGGGTTTTATACTCCGTTGTCTGCATCTCAGCCTATTCTAAGCGAAGAAGATCAAGAAATGAAAGAAGAGCAGCACGAAATGAGCATTGAGCAGCAAAAGGTATCTCAGGAACAAATGAAAAAGGGACCGCCTCCTCCTCAGCCAGGACAGCCTCAACCAGCAAAGCCTGCCGTAAAAAAAGACAATGGCAGGCCAGCAGGAACAACAACCAAGCCTAGTGGAGTATTTGCCTCGGACGAAGTTCACAGCAGAAAGAATATTCAAGAAGTGGTGTACAGCATTGAAGCTTTACGCAAGCAAGCTGAATCGGCGCTAAAGAACCACTACGGCAAGAAAAGATTATCTAAAGAACACAAGGGTATTATAGATACATTGACAGAAAGCATAGTTATGTCAACAGAACATGGCCAATGGGAAAAAGCATTAAGCTCTTGTATTGAAGATTTTAATAATATTGAAAAATTAAATATTTTATCTGATGTTTTAGATATTTCTGAACAGCATGAAATTGTATCTTATCCTGCTTCTATACTTTATCATAGTAAAAAAATAAATATTGATAATAAATAATCTTGTGTATTAATATATTAATATGAGTTTACCTTTTAAGTATATATGTAAGTTTTCTGAAAGTGTTGTAGCTTCTAGCCCGAAAAGCGAACAGATTGAATCTTTAGCGTCTGTTGAATCTTTAAGGGACTTGATACCAGAAGATATTGATTTTGGAAAGAACATTGATTTAGTTGGAGTAGCATTTAACGGCGCTGTAGCAAACATGTTCAATAAGAATGGAGATGGAATCGATACCGAGACCGCGATAGCTATAAAGGACTACTTCATTCACAAGCCCACCAATATAGAGCATCAAAGAAAGAAAGTGGTTGGACATGTCGTAGGAGCTTCATTCTCTAAGTTTGGCACAAACGAATTGATGAGCGAAGAAGAAGCGGCTGCAAGTGATGAGCCTTTTAATATTGCATTATCTTCTGTTGTATATAAAACAGTTAACCCCGAATTTGCAGAACTCGTTCAGAAATCCGTAGATGAAGAGAATGAGCTTTATCAAAAAGTATCAGCGAGCTGGGAAATTGGATTCAATGATTATGTAATTGCCATTGGAAGCGACAATTTAAAAGATGCGAAAATTATCGAAGACGAAGAAGGCAAAGAAGAAAATAAACAATTTCTTAAGGCATATGGAGGAAACGGAAGAAACGACGACGGAGAAGAAGTTCATCGCTTGATCGTTGGAGATGTTTATCCTCTTGGAATCGGCTTCACAGCTAATCCAGCAGCCGCCGTAAAGGGTTTAACTGTAGACGAAAAAAGCATCCGAGAATTTAAACTAAAAGATAGCGGAGAAAGCTCCAGCTATGAAAAAATAGAAATAAAAAATAAAAAAAGTTCCCATTTGCGTAAACACGATGTAAATTTAAGCAAGAACTTAAAACCTAATATCATTATGGAACAAGAAATTTTAAACCAAGTAAAAGAAACCTTAGAAGCTCAAGCTTCGTCTAAGAAACTTTCTGAAGAGGCTATTGCCAACATCACTAAAGTTTTTCATGACGCTATCATTCAAAAGAATGACCAGTGGCAAGCGGACAAAGAAGAAATGGGAAAAGCAAACGAAGAACTCGTTCAAGCTTCCGAAGAGTCTAAGAAGACCATTGAATCTTTAAAAGAAGAAATCGCAGCAATGAATCAGCAAGTTGAGCTTCTCAAAACTGAAGCAGCCGCAAAAGAAGCTTCCGAGAAGTTTAACGACAGAATGAGCGCACTTGATGATCTTTTCGAATTAGAAGACGAAGATCGAGTCGTTCTTGCTTCTGATCTTAAATCACTTGATTCCACAGAAGAAGCTTATGCTGAGTATAAGGAAAAACTTTCTGTAATGTGGAAGCACAAAACAAAATCTTTCAAGGAAGAACAACAAAAAGCTATTGCAGCTAAAGTTGAAGAGCAAGTTCAAAAGAGAATTTCTGAGCTTTCTTCCGCAAGCGAATCTACAGAAGAAGTAGCAGAAGAATCAACCGAAGAGGTTGTTGAAGAAGCTATCGAAAATGCAGAAATCGAAGAAGAGGTGGTTGCCAACAATAATGGCGATGCAACTCAAGACCAACTAACTTTAAGGGAAAAATTTAAACAAGCTTTCTCGAAGGACAACGTAAACATTCAATACTAAAATAGAGGAAAAATAAAATGGCTAATAGACTACTTCCATTCAGACAATACAACGAACACGACGTTGTCAACTTGTTTTCGCTTGATACATCAGCGTTAACTTTGGCAGACATGACTCATCATGAATTTGGTGCTCATGACGCAGGTGTTCTGGTACAAATCAGTAACGGCGATATGACTCAAGAGCCCATCGAAAACGCTGGTACAACTCTTCAGAGCTACTTAGGTAAAACTGACTACCCTCACGTGGGTGGAAATTATTACCCTGAAGTACCTTTAAAAGTTTCCCTAGCGGACGCAACGCTTACCGCAACGACTCCTAGCAAGTCTAAAGCACAGGTGCAGGTTGCAGGTCCTGACCACGCTGGATCAGGAGCAAAAATCGTAAAGTTTGAATCTTTAGCTGCAAACGGACTTTTAAACGGCAAGGAATTCACCCTAACGGGAGACGGAACAAACACGATCACTCAATTGGTCGCTGCGCTTACCTCACCGGGTTTTTCAGCTACAGCGGAAGCTAGCACAGTTCTTAATGCTGGAGCTAAAATCTCTTTCACTTTCAGTGGTGGAGAACTAACTGGCGACCCAGCTAATCAAGCCTTAGGGGTAACTCTTCGTCAGACTTTAGCTTTTGATGAGAACGGTGAAAAAATGCTTTATTACAAGCAAAAACTTCTTGAGCTTCAAGGCGTTCTTCCTGGTGAAGCAGTTCCTGTCTTGACAAAGGGCATTATCACTGTTGCTTCTCAAGGAGTAAGCGGTGATGAATCCACGATCAGGCCTGGCGATAAAGTATTCCTAGGTACTGGTGGAAAATTTGCCGGAACCGGCACTGTACCAGTAGGAACTTGTCTTGCGGATGGAAATAGAACAGAAGTTGGAACCAATGATGATTATTTCGCTGGATCAGGAAATTCTGGACGCTACTACGTAATCAAACTTGACCTTTAATATTTAACTAGAGAGTATCAAAAAAAATGAAAATTACACTTAAGAGAACAGAAGAACAAGTCGAGCTCGTAAAGGCTATGGCCTCACGAAATCGCGAAGTTGCTTACGAAGCACAAATGGCATTGGCAGAATTCATCGGACCAGTTTTGGCCGAGGTTGTAAACCAAGCTCCTACGCTTAGTAACTTATTCACAAACTTCCAGTTTAACGATATGGACAGTCCTAGTATTCCTTTGGATCTTTACTATGATGTTACTGCTCCAGATTACGTAAAGGTTTACAGCACATCAGTTCCTGGTGGTCTTCCAACCAATACTGTAACACCAACTGCTTCAGAAATGAAGTTCACGACTTATCGTCTTGATAGCGCTGTTGATTTCGACAAACGCTACGCCGCTAAGTCTCGTTTAGACGTTGTTGGTAAATCATTTACTCGTATTGCTCAAGAAATTCTTCTTCGTCAAGAATCTACTTCTGCAAACTTGATCCTAGGAGCATTATTTGCTGCTAGCACAAACGGTGTAGCTCACACTAACGCAGCTAATGGAAACACATTGATCCTTGATGATTTCAATAAGCTTTTAACTAAAGCAAAACGAATCAACACTGCATGGACAGGTGGAACTCCAGAAGGCCGAATCAAAGGAATCACTGATATGATCATGAGTCCTGAGGCTGTTGAAGGTCTTCGTGCGATGGCTTACAATCCAATCAATACTCTTGGTACTGCTGCTGGTGTAGCTGCTAATGCAGGTGGTCCAATTGCTGCTACTGATGAAATGCGTAACGCAATTTATCAAAACGCTGGTATTCCTGAGTTCTACGGTATTTCCATCATGGAAATCAACGAGCTTGGCGCAGGACAGAAGTTCACAAACGTATGGAATGGTCTTGGCGGAGATGGAACAGATTTAGTTATCGGTCTTGACCGTACGCGTGAATCTTTATTCCGCGCAGTTGCTCTTGATTCTGAAACAGGATCCGAGTTTACTCTCTTGGCAGATGATCAGTATAGTATTCGTCAGCAAAAAATTGGATACTACGGTTCTCTTGAAGAAGGTCGTATGATCCTTGATGACAGAGTTCTTACTGGAATCACTCTATAATAGAGTCTCAAAGGAAACTTTCAAAAAGTCCACCTTTATGGTGGATTTTTTGTTTGTGGATATTAACATATATTTATATAATAAATAAAGGAAAAAGGAAAAATCATGGCTAAAAAAACAAACACAAGAAAAAAGGCAACAAAAGCACCGATGGAATTCAGTGACGGAGTTGATCATTTAAAAGAGGAATCAAAAGAAGCAAGAGACCTCGAGCAATTAATGGGTTTCAAAGAAAAGAATCCGTTTGGATACGATACGTCAGAAGCGTTTGACTCAGCAATAGAAACCATGCCGATTACCAGCTTGCAAGAACTAGCAGTTAAATCTGGGGTGTTTCCATCGGGAACAAAAGCAATGTTGAAAACAAAACTCAAAAAGGCGTACTCCCAGTATACTACTGGCGGCGCGAACAAAGTGGTTCAAGTCACTAAACCAATCGTTGATCCAGAATCAGAGCAAGGTAAGAAATTACTCAAGATACTTGGAGAGCAATTCTAATGTCCCTTAATCAGATAGGTCAAATAGCTAGCGGCGTACTTCTGTACGATTTTGATTTCATTACCGGCACTACAGAGAAAGCTGCTGAACTGTTGACCATATCTGGTAGCCTAAGCGGGCATGTAGGACAATTAAATGTTTTAATCAACCAATCATTTGGATACACTGGCTCAGGAGGAGATGTAAACCCGCCACTTCAAGAAGAAGAAAAAGAAATACTCGTTCAGCTTTATATCAAGGACTATTACTTTAAGGAGGCAAGAAGGGTGCTCAGAAGCCTTTACGACGCAAGTTCGGCCTCAGCCTTTAATGAAAGCGAATGGACTGAACTACGCGAAGGAGATACCACAATAAAAAGAGGAGTCTTTTCAGCCAAGGATAGAGTCAGTGCGTCAAGAAATTATAAAGAATTAGCAGAAGAAGCAGACAAGAAAATTACAGAGCTTGTGGGCGCATATAATATGTATGGCGCTCAACCCAGACAGGTTGCTGGAAATGATGGATGGACTGTTACTGGTTCTGGGTATTATTCTTAAAACGCGTTCCAGTTGAAATCGTCCCAATAGTTTTCAATATTACCGTTTGTATCATTGCCTGAGGCATCTCGTCCTTTGTAGGTTGTTAAGAGGTTTAACGTAGGAGTAATATTATTTGCCATAACGTAATCTTGACCTTGGACAGTCGGACCTCCTGATTGAGTAGTTGGAGTCGCCAAGGCGTTTCCTGGAATATAATTTGCTATTTCGGCTAGACCATCTTGAGTTATTCCTACCATATGACTCCCATTTCTCGTATTAACGGCATTAAATGCTGAGGCTCGAAGAAAGAAAGGAAAATTATCACTGGTAAACGAAAGGCCATTAGCGGCTGTAAATAAACCGATTATATCGACCACACAATTAGACAATAAGGATAAAACTGAAATCCCGACTTTTATTCTGCTTGAGCAAAAATGAATTCTAGATTGAAAATAAGTATGAGGATTGCCGTTGAATGGTATATGGGGTCCGTACTCAGGAAACCTAATAACTCCTCCTGTATCAGCTTGAAACAAATAGTCACAATAAAAATTAGCCCCTACGCTGCCGACTCCTGTTGAAGAGGTAGCTTTTCTGGGCCCGAAGTCAAGCTCTAAAGCTGGCGCCCAGAAACCTTTGTCCAGAGGGTCTAGGTCAGGACCGTCATTATAATTTTGGACTTGAACGGTTGCCCCTCTGGAAGCTTCAATAAGGCAGTGTGTTGATCCTCTGGCATTGATTTTACAACCAATAAGATTGAGAGTGCACGAATTGTGTGACCTTATCGCTGTGTGAACCCCGTCACTATCATCAAGATCAAACGCAAGATTAACCAAGCTGAATAATATGTTTTTTGAGTTAAACCACATGGGTACGTATGCGCTTGCATTAGGCGTACGCTTTGCTTTCATTTTCACTTTAGTTAAGCCTCCCGTCGAGTATTTTGTAGAATCACCATATATATTGATGTAGCATTTGTTGATCTCGAGGTTTGCGTGGCTAGCAAAAACTCCATTGGAATTTTCAATTTCCCCTTCGTCTGTATCTGTTTGTAGATAAATATTAATGATTGCATCGCTGGATGCTACATCATTTCTTATGTATGTAAACGCGTCACGGAGCCTTTTGAGCTTGGCTGTTAGTTTTCCATCGATGCCGACGGAAATTCCGCTCCTGTACTCGACCCCATCGGTATTATGTATTTCTATACTTATAGTGCTTGAGGCGACAGAGGTTGCTAAAGATAATTTTTTGGTTTTATATTTTACGTATGGATTTGGGGCTCCATTCTGTTCGCATTCAACAATGTCAAAAGTTTCGTTTTGGCAAACTTCTGTAACTTCTAGCCCTCCTCCAGGTTGAACTAGTGAATCTAGGTTTTCGGCAGTTACTGGCGTTGTGTTTACTAATACTTGGGAATCAGCAACTCCGTCCCCGTCTGTATCCACATACCGCACCGTCGAGGAAGCGTTTTTGTTTGGATTCTGAACTACATTGCCTTCTGAGTCAAGAACTGTGTCTTGCTCGCCTTCCGTGGCTTCTGACAATCCTTGGCTGTAACCATTCATTAGGTCATCAAAATTTAAGATGGACTGTATAACAGCGGTTTCAGCAGTCATACTGTCCGAGGCTAAAATTTGAAAGATTCCGGCATTAGCAGATACAGTGCTTGTGACATTTAGAGATCCAGCTATACTTGGGTTTCCATCAAAAAAAGTATCTCCAGTAAATTTTATATCACCAATTGCCGACAAGCCTCCTGTAAAACTGCCATAAATGAAATTTCCTGAATAATTTGGAGCTCCTCCCGATATAACCTGATCAAAAGTTACCTTTCTGGTCGAAAGACTTGAGCCCTCCAAGGCAGTGGGTATATAATTGCTACCAGTAATTTCTGCGTCTGAAGCGGAATCTAAATTTCTTATTTTAATACTAGGCATATATATGTATACACTAAACTCCGCCTATGTCCATCAAATCTTTCATTGAGAGGGATCCACCTTTCTTCTTGGCGGCCTCATGTAGGCTTGTGCCGTTTGAAGTGTTCATTCCTAATTCCTCTAGGTCTTCTTTTGTGGCCCCTACAATTGTAGAAGCTGATGAAGAGTCGTTCATTTTTCCCTTGACTTCTTCTCTAGCCTCTGAAGAATTTGCATAATCCAGTAATGCTTCTGGGTCTTTTTTTATTTTATCTGGAATATCATCATTCATTTCAAATATATTTTTAAATATTCTAGTATATATTAGAAGATTGAGTTGGAAGTTATTTAACTTGACTACTGGTATACCAAAGAAGTCCATAGTGCTTTCCGAGAACGAGTAATATATTTTATAAAAATCTTGTATAGCTAGGTGTTGTATTTTTTTTTCTGAAAATTTTGTATGAAAGCTATTGTATATTCTTACTAGGGTGGTAACTTCTTTTGTGCTTATGTTTTCGAATTCTTCTTGGGTATACAGGGGCTCGTCTAGATCTTGAGTTTTATAGAAACTATTAAACATATAAAAGTCATTAGCTCTATTGGTAGCGTATCTTTCCGACGAGTTTGATATAAGGTTTTCCTTTTGAGAGGTTAATTCGTTTAGTTTTTCCTCAGCTTCTTTTATCTGTTCGTTTACTCTTTGCAGTGCGCTTTTTAAGTAAATGTTCTTTTTGTTTTTTACTAAACTTTGTAGATAGAATTTTTGAGTTTCTATTTCGGCGTCATCAGATTTTGACCAGACCCCTTCTTTTTCTAGATCAGAAAATATTTCTTCTTCAGTGGGTAAACCTCTGGCTATCGCCCGGTCAAAGTGCATTTGGTACACTTGATCAAAGTCAACAAGATCTGAGGTGGATTGGTGTTTTATGAACCTTTTTTTTTCACCCACATAGTAGGCTGAGAACCCATCGACTATTTCTTTGAATAGCCCTCTATACTCTTTTGGGTCCACCCATTAGAGTTCGCCAGAATCGATATCTTTTTCGAGATTGGAGAAATCTTCCTCGGATGCGTTTTGGCTAAAGTACCAAAAACTAATGAAGGTCATCAATTTTTCACGAGCCAGGTCAAAAACTTCGTCTTCATTTTCGTCAAGCTGATAGTAAGACTCTTCTTTTTCTTCCACGCTTTGTCCAGCAAATAAAGGAGTTTCTTTTTCGTCCGGACCGGTAACATAAGAAAGATTGAGCATGTACCATAATATGGTTTTATTTTGGGCTTTAGTATCGGCCGTATGATTAAATACATTTTGGTAGCTTGTTTCAAGATCAACAATACGCTTTCTGATCGCCGCAAAAGATTCGGTCAGTTCTTCTTCTTTTTTGGTTTCTTTGTCGTTTTTGTTTTTCTTGGTCATTGAGCGGCCAAGATCGCTTTGAGTTTCAGTGAGCTCTCTGTAAAGGCGCATCAGCTCTGTAGAGTCTTCTTCTGAAAGTAGCCCCCCGCTGTCGCTGTATTTTTTTGCGAGCATAGCTTTAGTGAGAATGCCTTTTTTTATGCACTTGCTCATTTCGATACTGAACTCCATGTCTGCATCTTCTACCTGCCTGCGGGATGGGTTAGCTATCCTGATAGTATACTGAACTGGTTTTTTTACAGTCTTAGTCTTTGTGACTTTTTCTTTTTCCTTAGTTTCTTGGTTTACAATTTCGGAAACTTCTTGTTCTTCAACTTCTTCTTCTTTATTTACAGTAAACTTGTAGATTGTTTTTTTGCTCATATTTTTATATGTTGTTTAATTGCTTAATGTATTATATATTTAAAATTTAAAACTTATAGTAAAATTTTCTAGTGAATTTTCAGTAGTTCTTATACTTTCATTACCTAGGTCTAGTATTTTCTTTCTTAGATATTGTAGTTTTGTTTGATCGAAGTAGTCTGCTTGGTCGATTAACGGTTGATATTCTTTGGGGACAGAATTACGAAGTTTATCGAAGTTGCGAAGATGATCGTTATTTAGATCTTCAATCATAATCAAGAAAGATTTAAAAAGTATCTTTGTGTTTTTACTGTAGAATGAATGTACTGATTCGTCTGGGTTCATGTAGTTTGTGTTTGCTCGTTGTATCTTATTATAAAATGCGAGAGTATTTTTTTCAAAGAAAGTGTATAATACTTTATGGCGAGTTTTTTAACAGCGGCCCAAAAGGCAGAATACGAATCAGTAATGCAAGACATGCACGATACATTTGCACGCAGTATATTTGCTTATAAGGAATCCCAGAAGGTTATAGTAAGTACTGATCCGAACTTTAATTATCTATACAACAACGTCAGGGGAGTTAGTCAGACAATAAGAAAAAGTCAGTTTAGCGCCCTTAAGGCTAGAATACTATACTCAGACAAACAAACAGAAGTAAACTTTGATTCAGAAGTAAACAGCACAATAAAAGTAAGCCACGACATTGGAGAAGTTAGAATAAAGCTTGACTCAGAAGGGTACGAGTATTTTAAAGATGCAAAGCGCGTAGAAATAGATGGCCGCTTGATGTTTAAAGTTACAGATGTCAGGAAGCACGGACTATTCCGCCCTAAATTCTTTACTTATTATTTAAGACCAACAGATTAATGCCCGTAAGATTCTCAGTTGATAGTGCAGCTTTCGATAAAGAAATAAAAAGATCTTTATCTTCAAAAAATTCACAAAAAGCTATATTAAACAATTTAAAATTAAAAAACGGAGAATTAGTTTACAAGAAAATAGAAAAACTAAAGAAGGAAATGATGACAAACTTTTTAAGATTACCGGTAACCAAGGAGATATTGGCCGGATCAACATCAAGCAATATAAGCGGCACACTAGGGGGCTACGGTAATCTTTTTACGTTTATAGGTTTTAATCAAGGAGATAGTCCGATAACTCCAATTCTTGAGCTTTTATCTCAAACCAATTATAGGGTCACTAGATTTAATAAAAATGGAACAGCAAAACTGATAATAGAAATACCAAGTAGCCGGGATATATTTGCGGTCACCCCTTTGCCTTGGGCCAGCGGAATAAGCTGGGCAGAAAGAATAGAAAAAGGAATGTCTGGACTGGGAATGTATTTAAATACAAGCAGCAAGAATAGTAGATCTGGGCGAGGGGTTCAAGCAAATAATAAAATAAGAACGGGTAAATTTAGCAACACTTCGTATGTATCTGCGTTTTTAAACAAATGGGCAAAGATATTTGAGAAAATAGATAAAGACATTTCAGTAGGAAGAGGATTATGAAGCCGCAATTTCAGCACGACGCAACGAGCAGCTTTGCTCTATGGCTTGATCATTATCTTGTTCACTGCGGAGAGGCGTACTCGAACAAGCAGGGCGAGCTTTATTATATGCCCGACGAAAGATTGCCAATGTATCCTGATGATCCAGTAAACGGATTAGTGTCGTACAATAGTGAATACAAGCAGTGGGTTTACGACAGCGATATAGCTGGAGCAGTAATACCAAGTGGAGTTTACGTGGATACAGGCGATGGGGTGTATAATTTTTGTGAAAGAGGACAAAGCGGATTATCTTTAGATTTCGAAAATGGAAGGGTTCTTTTTGATGGAATATTTTTTCCAACAAATTATGCAGACTTGAAAATTAGTGGCGACTTTTCAGTTAAAGATATAAATATATATCTAGCCGATGATACAGAAGAAAATTTAGTTATACAGAACAAGTATAATGTAAATAGTAGAACCACTCCCGACTTGGGTCAGGGCACGGGACTTATACCTTATCAACAAGTAGCTCCAGCTGCATTTGTGTCGATGGAAAGAACTCAAAATACTCCATTCGCATTCGGAGGAGAGGATTTAACTCATTTGTATTATAGGGTAATATTTTTCGCAGAGAATCTTTATCAGCTTGATGGGGCAATGTCTTTGTGTGCGGACGCTTTCAATAGGGGAGTAGTGAATGTGGGTTACGATAATTATCCACTTGACGAATATGGAGATCTTAAGACGGGCCATTTTAGCTATACTGAAACAGTAAGAAATTGCCATCATTATGGACCAATAATGTTTATCGACGACGCAAGAGCGTCTAAAATTAGTGATAGATTGTCCAAGACGACAAACCCAGATTTGTATCTCGGTTTCGTTGATTTTGAAATTAATCAAGCAAGATTCCCGAGAGCTAAATAAAAAAATTTCCCAATAGCAAAGAAGGGATGTAATAAAAGATAACAACTTTTTCAAAACAAAATAGGAGAAATTCAAAAATGACAGTACATAGAAACAGAGTAATCTACCAATCAGAAGCGTTATTTATAAGCCCAGATTCTACTGGAGCACACTTTACTGGAGCCGCAATTAAAGACGCAGCAAATCCAGGTGATTACGCTAATTTAGCAGCTAACGTTGGTCCGGGACCTTTTGGACTCTTCACCCCACCCTCAGGGATTAGGCAAGTGCATGGCGGAACACAAGCTTCACCAGCCACAAATAATGCTAAAAATTTAGTTGGATGGCAAGAAGGAGATGCTTGGCCCGCATGGAATAATGGACAATCTGGGGCCTCTAATTACCATGGTACGATCATTAAGCAATTAAATCGTATTCAGAGTGCAAATTATGGTTTCACCGTAACAAGACAAGACGTTAATCAGTTTGGACACATGTCTAGGCTTGACAGCATTGTCGTAGAATCTCCAACTGTTAACTTGGATTTTAGTTATTATCTTTTAGACGGATACAATGAAAGAATGCTTGAGTTTGTAACCGATGGCATTACTAATGCATTGAGTGGAGCTTTATCTCCTGAACTTTATCAAGCAGGAAACAACTACTTTATACTAACAGTTCCAGAAGCGCGCGACGCGGTGAATGGTGACAAAAACATTCACAAAGCAGGAAGAGAAGAGGAAAAAACAGTTATCTCACTTGGAAATGGTTATATTACTGATTACAGCGTTGATATTTCTGTGGGAGCTATTCCTACTGCAAGCGTTACCGTCGAAGGAATGAACATCAAGAGTGATTTTGGAGAAACTGGAAACGATGTTCCTGCAGTCGATATGCGTGATGGAAGTTATGTTAGTTCTGCTTGGAGTCAAAGAGGAGTTACAGCGGAGGTTCAAGCTTCAACACTTATGGGTGGGACGGGAAGTGATAGTATCACTGCGACTCAAGCTGGTGTCGCCGGAAACGCTATAACAGTTACTTTTGTTGATGGCGCTGCTGGAACACAGCTTTCGCTTGGGGCAATTACTGCGACTGATGTTATTGTTAATTATGATCCAACTGATAATACTCAAAAATGGGGCGGTCTTGAAACATTAATTGGAATCTCAGCTCAAGCTAGTGCGCTTGTTACTCTTGGCGTGACACTTGATTCGGATATAGGCACTTACCTTCCTAGTGGATCGGTGGTTGCTCTCGCAGGAGGACAAGACGGTGCTCCTGCAGGCAGACGCTTTTCAAAAGGAGATCTTGGATGCACAGGTCTTTATTCTCTTCCTCCTGCAACTAGTGGTTATGATGGTTGTGAAGGATCAATTGCGGCAGCTTTACGTCCAGGAGACGTGGTTGTTGACCTTAACAATGCAGGATTAATTTCCAAGCAGGTTTCTGGCGATGCAAATAGTCCATTGCTTGGAAGCGCTCATGTTCAGTCGGTAAGCATCAGTGTACCAATGGGCAGAACAACTCTTCAACGACTTGGCTCTACATTTGGATTTTCTAAAGCTTTAGATGTTCCAATGACCGTAACAATGTCAGTTAGTGCATTACTCTCAGAAATCAAGGAAGGTAATATGGCCGACTTGCTTTGTGATTGCACGAAATTAGATGTCGGAGTAAAGATCTACGATCCAGAGTGTGTTGAGTGCGTAACTAAAGACGAAGGTCTCGCCATGAGCTATACTCTGAAAGGCGCACGTCTTGAATCGGAAAACTTCACAAGCACAATCGGAGACAACAAGACCGTAGACTTAACCTTTACTGCTACTATTGGTGGTTCTGACGATCCAGACAATGGATTGTTTATTTCTGGCAAAGAATCTAAGGACGCAACAATCAAAGGATTTCCGCCCTCATGGACTGGCTTGAATGGAAGAGAGAATACTCCAGCCTCAGGATTGTACATGGGATACAGGTCTTAAATAAAAACAATTAATATTTGTAAAAAATGCGCCCAATCTATTGAGGCGCATTTTTTGCTAAAATAGGAGAAATTAAAAAATGACAGTACATAGAAACAGAGTAATCTACCAATCAGAAGCGTTGTTCATAAGTCCAGATTCTACTGGAGCACATTTCACTGGAGCTGCAATTGCAGACGCAGCAAATCCAGCTGATTACGCTAATTTAGCAGCTAACGTTGGTCCGGGACCTTTTGGACTCTTCACCCCACCCAAAGATATTAGGCAAGTGCATGGCGGAACAGAAGCTTCACCAGCCACAAATAATGCTCAAAATTTAGTTGGATGGCAAGAAGGAGATGTTTGGCCAGTGTGGAATCCTGATTGCGTGACGGTTGGAACTTTTGCTTCTTTTGCTGGCGTCGTAGAGATTGAAAATGGTACATCGAATGTGCAGATAAATGCGGTTAATGCTGGTGTTGCTGGTAACGTTTTATTGACAGGAGATGGTGTCAGTACATTGAATCAACTTGTAGCGGCGCAGGGCGTTGCGTTAAATGTTGTTTCTGGCGGAACAGACATACCTGATGCGGGATTTCAAATACAATTACTCGGAGGAGTTAACGAAGCTACAGCTCAGGCCGGCAGCCCCATTAGCTCGTTGGGAGATAATGTCCTCATTGAGGCGGATAATGTTAATGGAGGTAATGTCACGCTAAATGGAACTGGAGGCAAAACGATAGTCACTCTTATTAGTGAGTGGAACGGTGCTAATGCAGCTAATACAATCGCACTTCAGAACGCTGGTACTGGCGGCTCAATTGTGATGGCTGTGGGTCAAAGTTTAACACTTATTGGTAGCAACGCAACGACAAAGGCCCGTTTTCAGGGCCAAATAATAGGTGTTGTACCTTTTGCTGGGAGTATCAGTAGTAGGGCCGCTGCCGCTGGAGCCCAGTACAATGGAATTACTTTGATTGGAGATGGTGTTAGTACCACTACTCAGCTTATTATTGCGTACAATGGAAATGTTGCTAATGTTTTAAAATTGCTTCCCGTTCTTGCTGGAGGTTGGTCGCTTGTGCCAGATGATGGAACTCAAATAATTTATAATGGAGGAGTTGACGGAGTTGCAGCAGCATTTCAAGACGCAGCTTTACCAATTGAAAATGGCCAAAGTAATGTATCAATAGATTCAGATGATCGCGGCGAAAGGGGAAATGTATTGCTTGTTGGCGATGGAGTCTCTAATGTTAACGCTTTGGCTGCCCTTAGCCCAGTCAATTTAACGGTAAATTCAGGAGGAACAGATATACCAGACCTTGGAGAAAACATACAGCTTGTTGGCGGAATTAACGCTAGCCCTTGCGCTCATGGA